>Ga0306909_100076_pt1 | contig 36237 bp, 27 predicted proteins | sample AntRauMFilla2697_FD_190439 | JGI IMG/M metagenome (GOLD analysis project Ga0306909, IMG submission 190439) | Saline lake microbial communities from Rauer Islands, Antarctica - Metagenome Filla 2 #697 (v2) (version 2) | ecosystem: Environmental > Aquatic > Non-marine Saline and Alkaline > Saline ... | reverse complement strand
CAGCTTGTCACGTCCTTCGTCGCCTCTGAGAGCCTAGGCATCCCCCATACGCCCTTAATAAGCTTATCTATTCGATAATTATTTATTTATTTTACTCTAAAGTACTCCTACTCCTTAATTAAAAGAAATAAAAATTCTCTTACTCTCGTATTCTTATATATCTTCAATATGTCAATGAACGTTTCGTATCCAAGTTTAAGTGGACATCTCTTCAGAACTATAACTAGTACTTTAGAGATTTCCGCTTTCGAGGAAACTTTAGTGGAGAATATCGCCCCAATGCTTCGGGGGAACCGATGACCTAAATCATCTTCTTTCCACTGTGGTGGAGAATATCGGAGTCGAACCGATGACCTCCTGCGTGCAAGGCAGGCGCTCTAGCCAGCTGAGCTAATCCCCCTATTAAATTGACAACTAGAAACATCAAAATCTACTTTACTACTAAAGTCTTTTGATTCCCTTTAAAAAAACGTCTATTACATCTTATCAGATGCAATACTCTAAAAAAGGAGGTATTCCAGCCGCACCTTCCGGTACGGCTACCTTGTTACGACTTAGCCCCAGTTACTAGTTTTACCCTAGGCGGCTCCTTGCGGCGACCGACTTCAGGTACCCCCAGCTTCCATGGCTTGACGGGCGGTGTGTACAAGGCCCGGGAACGTATTCACCGCATCATGGCTGATATGCGATTACTAGCGATTCCAGCTTCACGCAGTCGAGTTGCAGACTGCGATCCGAACTGTGATAGGGTTTGTAGATTCGCTCCTGGTCACCCAGTGGCTGCTCTCTGTCCCTACCATTGTAGCACGTGTGTAGCCCAGGACGTAAGGGCCGTGATGATTTGACGTCATCCCCACCTTCCTCACAGTTTACACTGGCAGTATGTCTAGAGTCCCCATCACTACATGCTGGTAACTAAACAAAGGGGTTGCGCTCGTTATAGGACTTAACCTGACACCTCACGGCACGAGCTGACGACAACCATGCAGCACCTTGCAATTTGTCCGAAGAAAAAGATGTTTCCACCCCTGTCAAAATGCATTTAAGCCCTGGTAAGGTTCCTCGCGTATCATCGAATTAAACCACATGCTCCACCGCTTGTGCGGGCCCCCGTCAATTCCTTTGAGTTTCATTCTTGCGAACGTACTCCCCAGGTGGGTTACTTATCACTTTCGCTTAGCCACTCAGACCGCAATTAGTCCGAACAGCTAGTAACCATCGTTTACGGCGTAGACTACCAGGGTATCTAATCCTGTTCGCTACCTACGCTTTCGTCCATCAGCGTCAGTGAATTGTTAGTGATCTGCCTTCGCAATCGGTATTCTGAGTAATATCTATGCATTTCACCGCTACACTACTCATTCTAACCACTTCACAAGCACTCAAGAACAACAGTATCAATGGCAATTTTACGGTTGAGCCGCAAACTTTCACCACTGACTGATTGTCCCGCCTACGGACCCTTTAAACCCAATGATTCCGGATAACGCTTGGACCCTCCGTATTACCGCGGCTGCTGGCACGGAGTTAGCCGGTCCTTATTCTTACGGTACCGTCAACAGTTCACACGTGAACCTTTTTCTTCCCGTATAAAAGCAGTTTACAACCCATAGGGCAGTCTTCCTGCACGCGGCATGGCTGGATCAGGATTGCTCCCATTGTCCAATATTCCTCACTGCTGCCTCCCGTAGGAGTCTGGTCCGTGTCTCAGTACCAGTGTGGGGGATCTCCCTCTCAGGACCCCTACCTATCGTTGCCATGGTAAGCCGTTACCTTACCATCAAGCTAATAGGACGCATACTCATCTATTACCGTAACCTTTAATTATCAATTGATGCCAATCGATAATACCATAAAATATTAATCCAAATTTCTCTGGGCTATCTCTTAGTAATAGGTAGATTGTATACGCGTTACGCACCCGTGCGCCGGTCGTCATCTGGTGCAAGCACCAATGTTACCCCTCGACTTGCATGTGTTAGGCCTGCCGCTAGCGTTCATCCTGAGCCAGGATCAAACTCTTCATCGTTAAATCTTATATATCTTAACGCTTTTCTCAAATTCGACTCTTACATCTTATTCTCAGGAATCAACTCTAATCTTAAAGTATAATCTTAATGTTTCTAATTCTACAAATAATCTCTTATTTGTGCTGTCAATTCAATATGTCAATGAACTTTTAATTCTTGTCGTTTAAACCGTATCAAAGGCCTTAAACTCGTGTGCTTCTCTAAGCGGATGCAAAACTAATACTTATTTTTAATCTAACAAGTGGTTTTGCAAAAAAAATTAAATCTTATTTTAATGAACGTACATAACCAAAATAAAGGAGAACAAAATTAAAACTTATATCCCAATCTCACAAGTACTACAACTCAATTTAATAACTCTCCATCCCTCCCTGTGTGACCCTCTCAATACCTCAATTAGCGGGGTGCAAAACTACAACCTTTTTTCCCTTCTAACCAAATAAATAAAGCAGTTTCTTTAAAGAAAAAATTATAAAAAGAGTAAAGGGCTGAGAATAAGCGGCATTAGCCGAAAATAAAAATTGCCAAAAACCAAAGTAAAGGAAGACTCTCCACCCAAAAGGCAGAATAGTAAATGGTAATGTCTTGATTTGAGAACACAATGAACCCTATTACCAGTAGGTAAAGAAGTATATAAAGACTGGCTAAATCCTCCCCACTCAAAACTAAAATCACCAAAGACAACAAACTCAATAATACTCCTATCACTTTAGTGTTTGTAATTCCTACCCACTGTGGAAGTGTTTTTAGATAAGGGCTATCGAGCTTTGTATCCCTAATTTCAAAAGGGATGGTAAGCGCTATAATTAGGAAAAATCTACTTGAGGCATAATATATAGTCTCCGTATCTAAGAGAGTATTACCTTGATCGGTTACAAAAAAAGGCAGACCCACTGTTGTCCCAGTCCACACTAAGGCGATAACAAATATCTTTAAACCACTCACATCTCTAAGGTTTTTTGTCTTTGGCAAAAGTGGCAATACATATAGTAGAGTTAAGATCCCCAAGCAGACAATAAAAAGGAAGGTTTCAAGCGTCATTACATTTAAAGTCATTACTAGCGGAATGAGAGATACAAGGGATAACATAACTATGCCCTTCATTTCAGTAGTAATCGTTTCTCGCTGCACTTTTAGTAGAGGAAAGTATTTCACAAAATTGTAAGCTACTACTGTCGAGAAAAAAACGAACACCAATATATTGCTGCCTGCCTTCAAGCTGAAATTCAGAAAAGTCACCATTGTAAATGAGACAACAGCAAGCGCTACATGAAGACTTGAATTGATATAAAACCTAAAGGCTTGTTGCAAAAAATTCATACTTACAAAAGTAGAGTTTATTCAAGATAATTTTCTTTAAAACTTAACGATAGTCTATCCATCTTTAACAATCGTTTCATTTAAAATGATGTATTTTTGTGAGCAAATTTTTAAAGAATCTTCAATGAATACAGAATCATTTGCATCAAGACATATTGGTCCTCGTGGAAAGAGCATAAAAGAAATGCTTAAAGCCGTTGGAGCTGAGTCAACAGGACAATTAATCTACGAAACTATTCCAAACGATATAAAGTTGGAACAGAAATTAGACTTACCCGCACCGCTGACTGAATATGAATATTCTAAGCACATTAATTCTATAGCTCAAAAAAACAAAACTTTTAGATCTTATATAGGTCTCGGTTACCATGAAGCTATTTTTCCTGCAGTAATCCAAAGAAATGTTTTTGAAAATCCGGGATGGTATACCGCTTACACCCCTTATCAGGCTGAGATTGCTCAAGGTAGACTTGAAGCCTTACTCAACTTTCAAACCATGGTGGCTGATTTAACCGGCATGGAATTGGCCAATGCGTCTTTGCTCGACGAGGCTACGTCTGCTGCTGAAGCCATGAATTTATTGTATTCGGTACGAACAAGAGGGCAGAAAAAAAATAAGGTTGTTAAGTTCTTTGTTGGTGATAATGTATTGCCTCAAACCTTAGCTTTATTGCAAACTAGATCTGAACCTCTAGCTATCGAATTGGTCGTTGGAAAATATGATGAATTTGATTTTGATTCTAGTTTTTTTGGTGCGCTAGTTCAATATTCTGGTAAATGTGGAGAAATTAATGATTTTGAAAACTTTACCAAAAAAGCAAAAGAAAATGATATAAAAGTAGCAGTCGCTGCTGATTTACTGAGCCTTGTTTTACTAGAAGCTCCTGGAAATTGGGGAGTTGACGTTGTTGTTGGAACCACACAACGCTTTGGAATTCCGCTTGGATATGGAGGACCACACGCTGCTTACTTTGCTACTAAAGAAGATTATAAACGAAGTATCCCAGGGAGGATTATAGGAGTTACCAAAGATCTTAATGGAGACACCTCTTTAAGAATGGCTCTACAAACCAGGGAACAACACATCAAAAGAGATAAGGCCACTTCCAATATTTGTACAGCTCAAGTTTTACTTGCCATTATGGCTGGCATGTATGCTGTATACCACGGACCAGAAGGTCTTAAACACATTGCAAGTCAAATTCATAGAAAAACAGTAAGCCTATCAGACGCTATTGAAAAATTGGGATACTACCAAGTGAATAAACTTTACTTCGATACTATTCTTATAAAAGCTGATGCGGATAAGATTAAAGGTTTGGCTGAAAAAAAAGAGATCAATTTTTATTACCCAGATTCGGAGAGTGTTTCTATTTCTTTGAATGAAACCACCTCTTTTGAGGACCTCAACGATATTCTTGATATTTTCGGAGAAGCGAATGAGAAAGAAGCTTTAAAACTTCAAGACTTAAAAGAAGGTATTATTCCTTCTAGTGAATTGAGTAGACGGACGCAATTTTTGACCCATGATGTCTTCAACGTCTATCATTCTGAAACAGAGTTGATGCGTTACATCAAAAGGTTAGAAAGAAAGGATCTAGCTTTAAACCATTCAATGATTCCATTGGGGTCGTGTACCATGAAACTGAATGCAGCATCGCAAATGCTTCCTTTATCCAACCCACAATGGGGTAATATTCATCCATTTGTTCCTAAAGAGCAAGCTAAGGGCTATCAAGAAATTCTTAAAAGTCTTGAAGATTATTTAACGGAAATTACCGGATTTTCAGCAACCTCACTTCAGCCCAATTCTGGAGCCCAAGGAGAATATGCTGGTTTAATGGTGATTCGCGCTTATCACAAATCTAGAGGAGATTCTCACAGAAATATCTGTTTAGTGCCTTCTTCTGCTCACGGCACCAATCCTGCAAGTGCAGTTATGGCTGGAATGAAGGTCGTGGTAGTAAACGCAACCGATAAAGGTAATATCGATATTGAAGATTTAACGTCTAAAGTTGAAGAACATAGCGACAACCTAGCAGCCTTAATGGTAACTTATCCTTCTACACACGGCGTTTTTGAATCGGATATCAGAAAAATTACTTCGCTTATTCACGAACATGGCGGACAAGTCTATATGGACGGTGCCAATATGAACGCCCAAGTAGGCTTAACCAGTCCAGGAAGAATTGGCGCAGATGTGTGTCACTTAAATTTACACAAAACCTTTGCAATTCCTCATGGAGGAGGTGGCCCCGGAGTTGGTCCTATCTGTGTTGCAAAACAACTTGCTCCTTTTTTACCTAATAATCCTTTAATCGAAACTGGCGGGACTCAGGCTATATCTTCCATTTCTGCAACTCCTTTTGGATCTGCATTTGTATGCTTAATTTCTTACGCCTACATCAGAATGTTGGGAGAACAAGGGCTTAGAGAATCCACAGAATATGCTATTCTGAATGCTAACTATATTCAAGCTAGATTAAAAGGGCATTATAAAACCTTGTATTCTGGAGAAAGAGGAAGAGCTGCACACGAGATGATTATTGATTGTAGAGATTTTAAAGACTATGGTATTGAAGTAAAAGATATCGCCAAACGCCTTATCGATTACGGATTCCACTCTCCTACAGTTTCGTTTCCAGTAGCGGGAACTATGATGATAGAACCTACAGAAAGTGAAAGTAAAGCAGAATTAGATAGATTTTGTGAGGCTATGATTTCTATTAAAAAAGAAGTAGAAACTTGTACGATTGACAATCCTAATAATGTGTTGAAAAATGCACCCCATACGATGGAGATGCTCACCGCAGAACATTGGGACTTCGACTATAGTCGACAAACTGCTGCTTTCCCATTACCTTTTGTTTCAGAAAACAAATTTTGGCCAACGACTCGACGAGTAGATGAAGCATATGGTGATAGGAACCTCACCTGTACCTGTGCTCCAATAGAGGCTTATATCTAGAATTTATAACTGAAATATCATTCAAAACCTCCTTAAGCCAACTTTCCTTAAGGAGGTTTTTTTATATTTGATACATTTAAACCAAAACGATGACCTTATCCCAGACTGAAAAATTAAGACTCCTCGAGTTTACTAAAGATCATTACGTTGATTTTTATGATGTCAGATTACTTATTGCTAAAGATTTGGAGGACGACATTTTACAGCAAATGAAAGAAGATAAAACACTTTCTTTTGAAGAAGCCCTTCAAAATGCATTTGAGAAGTATGGAGTAATTGGATTCTCAGATGTTTCTGAAGATTATATGAAGAAAATCAATACCTACTTTTACAAAAAAGTGATTTTAAAAGTAGTTAAAGATGAAGTCTCAAAACCTAAATTTTGGTTTTTAGCAACCGCATGTTTTTTGATTATCTATTACGCGATAATGTCACTCGACTCTATGCCATTTGTACTTGCTGGTGGTTTCATCATATTAATTATATTAGGATTGATCTTCTATTTTCGTAAACTTCACAAGGAAATTAAAGGATTAAAGAAAAGAGACCACTACTATTATTTAGACCAACTTCTAGTGTCTAATAATTCAATTCTATTTCCATTTACTTACATGCCTTTAGTATTGGCTCCTCATATCGGTAGGCTTAGTGAAACCCAAGGTTTATCTATGGCTATTTTAGCATTTTTTACGATGGTTTCATGTATTGCCTTCTACTTCATTTACTTCAGACTATATAAGAACCGATCAGAAATTCTAGATGAGTATAAAGAGAACTTTTTAAACAAAAAATTGGAATTAAAATTTGAAATTGTCTAAAATCAAATTCAGAATAGACTTTTGAAAGACTTTTAAATAGATTAAGTTTGCCGAAAAATTTACAATTAAGTTACATTAACAGTAACTTGCCATAAAACTTGTTCACGTATGAATAATATTAAAATTGTTGGTGTTGGAAGCTATATCCCAGATATAATCAAAAAGAATCAAGACTTTTTGAAAAGTGAATTCTTCAATCAAGATGAAACTGCTTTTGATGCTCACCCTGAAGTCATTATCAAAAAGTTTAAAGCTATTACTGGTATTGAGGAACGACGATATGTTGGTAGCGAACTAAACACATCAGACATAGCGACATTTGCCGCAGAAAAAGCTATAAAAAATTCAGGTATTGATCCAGAAACTCTAGATTATATTATCGTTGCCCATAATTTTGGAGATGTAGGTCACGATAAGCAACAGGCCGATACCGTCCCAAGCCTTGCTTCCCGGGTCAAAGAAAAGTTACAAATTGAAAATCCAAGCTGTGTGGCCTACGATTTACTCTTTGGTTGCCCAGGTTGGATAGAAGGCTGTATTCATTCCTTCGCCTTTATGAAAGCAGGGATGGCAAAGCGTTGCTTGATTATTGGGGCAGAAACCCTTTCGAGAGTAGTGGATCCCAATGATAGAGATAGTATGATTTACTCTGATGGTGCTGGTGCTACCATTTTTGAGAATACCGATTCCTCTGGTGGTATTTTAGCACACAAAACAGCCACCTACGCTAGGACAGAGGCCAATTATATTTACTTTGATAAATCCTTTTCCCCTAAACGCGCAGATGATCGAGCCTACATAAAAATGTACGGTCGAAAAATCTATAATTTTGCATTATCTAAAGTTCCTGAAGCGATGAAGGCGTGTTTAGAAGAAAGTGGCAAATCTATTACTGATTTGAAAAAAATATTTATCCATCAGGCTAATGAAAAGATGGACGAGGCTATTGTCCAGAGATTCTATAAGCTGTTTGACAAAGAAACGCCTTCAGACATCATGCCGATGAGCATCAATAAGCTTGGAAATAGCAGTGTGGCTACGATTCCTACTTTATACGACCTATTTTTAAAAGGAGATTTTAAACACGAAAGTTTAAAACCAGGAGATACCATTATGTTTGCCAGTGTTGGTGCAGGGATGAACATCAATGCTATAGTCTACGAAATTTAGACTTCCCATGTACGAAAAGCATTACCCAGAAAAGCGTTTCAACATGACCATGGAGTTTTTAAAGACTCATGCTCCACCTTCTTGTAAAGTTCTTGACCTAGGAGTTGAAAATCCATTTTCGAAGTTAATGTCTGCTGAAGGCTTTTCTATTGAAAATACTAAAGGTCAAGATTTGGATGTAGATCAAAGTCAACTTTTATCTTCTTCAGCAAAAATAACGACTGCTTTTGAAATTTTTGAACACCTTTTATCTCCATTAGAAGTTCTAAAAAGCATACAGAGTGAGCACCTATTTGCTAGTGTTCCACTCAAACTTTGGTTTTCGAAAGCTTATCAAAGTAAAACTGATCCTTGGGACAGGCATTATCACGAATTTGAAACTTGGCAATTCAATTGGCTGTTAGATAAAGCAGGCTGGGAAATCATAGACTCTAAAACCTTTACCCATCCAGTCCGCAAAATTGGCTTTAGACCTTTACTTAGACTAATTACGCCTAGATATTACTTGGTATATTGCCAAAGAAAATCTTAAGCTGTGAACATCGTCATTATTATTCCTGCCTATAACGAAGAAGCCCATATTGAAAAGTGCTTGACCTCACTGGTAAATCAAAGCTATTCGGCAAAACATATTTTGGTGGTCGATGATGGGTCTACAGATAAAACACCCGATATTTTAAGTAGCTTATGTTCTACCTATGAGAATCTAACCTACGTATCGAGAGAAAAAAGCTTTAGCCATGAACCTGGAAGTAAAATTGTAGAGGCATTTAACTTTGGACTATCTCGTTTAGCTAGCTCCTATGATATACTTTGTAAGTTTGATGCAGATCTTATTTTTCCAAATCATTATCTAGAAACCTTACGTAAAGCTTTTGAAGCGAACTCAAAACTCGGCATGTTTGCAGGCTTTTGTAGTATCGAAAATAATGGAGTCTGGCAGATTGAAAAATTAACCAATCCAGATCATATTCGAGGTGCCTTAAAATCTTATCGCCAGAATTGCTTTAGAGATATTGGAGGCTTGACTTCTGCTATGGGCTGGGATACGATTGATGAGATGAAGGCAAGATATTATAGATGGGAGGTAGAAACCGATAAAACACTTGTTGTAAAACATCTTAAGCCTACTGGGCTGCATTACTCTAAAAGTCTACCAATAGTTTTTGGAATCTCACTGTTCAGAATGCGATATAGTTTCGCCTTAGCCTTTTTAACCTGTTTTAAAATGGCCCTGAATAAAAATGAGCTGGATTTTTTCTATAAAGCAATGCTGGCTTATTTAAAATCGAACTCCAAAAAAAACTCCTTCTTAATCAATGAAAAAGAAGGAGACTTTATTAGAAAATATAGATGGCGTAAAATTAAGCAGCGCTTATTTTAATACCTCAGAAATAACCTTTCCAGTGGCACCATTAGGAAGTGCAATTCCTAATAAAGCTGAAATGGTAGGAGCGATATCTGGAATGTGATATCTATTATAGGTTTTACCTTGTTGGATACCATTTCCAAACATCAACAGTGGTGCTTGGGTATCGTAATTATTTCCACTACCATGTGTCGACCCTTTTCTTGAGTATGATATATACGAGTTCTGAAGAACATAAACCACATCTCCACTTCGCTTCTGGTGAAATCCTCTCAAAATAAGTTCGGCGGGATTGCCACTAAAGCCACTATGCTCGAGCATTTCCCTAGTGTAGACTTTATCGATATTTTGGTATTGTAGCAAGAAGTGCTTGATTTCATTTTGAGCAGATACAAAATCAGCATAAGTTTTAAACTTAGAGTCCTCTAAGAAAATTTGTTGGTTCTGTATTTTCTCTACAATATCAACAAGCCCCAGGTTCTCACTCAAATGAGCTTCTAAGGCGCTTTGCATCTCCCCTGTTTCGAAATATCCAGCAGGGATTTTATTATCTTTTAGAAATTGGGGAACATGAACAGCCCCATGATCTGCCGTTAAAAATAAGGTGTAATTTCCTTCCCCTACTTCTTTGTCCAAAAACTTAAGCAACTCAGCAATACTTAAGTCCAACCGGATATAAAGATCTTGGATTTCCTTGGAATTCACTCCAAAATTATGTCCGGTATAATCTGGGCTAGAAAAACTTAAAGTAAAAACGTCTGTAAATTCATCTTGACCTAGCTTTTCATTTTTAATAGCTTCTTTTGCAAAATCTAGAAGCAAATCGTTTCCAAAGGGTGTTGGTCTTATAACGCCATAGTCACCATTGTCTTTAGCTAATTTCTTAAGGTCGTAGGGAAATGTAGCTTCTTCTTTTCCTTTAAAACCGTTTTCATACTCGTTTTTATCTGCACCACTTTCAGTATAAGTAGAGATGTCCTTAAGTGTATTCCATTCTTTAAGGTAACTTTTTGTTGTACCAGAGCTATTGAAATCCTTCACCCATTGTGGCAAGTCTTTCATGTAATAATCACTTGTAATAAAGTCACCACGATCATATCCTGCAAACCAATAAGCTGCATTGGCAGTGTGACCGGCAGGTAGAATTGCACCTCTATCCTTTAAGGAAACACCAATAGTCTTCCCTCTAAATTGAGTATGTAATCGGTTTTGATCCGCAAAACTAGTGGTTAACATGCGTTGGGGAGACATTTTCCCAGCTCTGTTATCTGGCTCGATTCCAACGGCGTTCACAGTGGAGTCTGAGGCACAATACACGCTGGTTTTCTCAAATTTATCGTACCAGTTATTTGCAATAATACCGTGATTCATAGGACTTGTTCCTGTATATATTGAGGCATGACCAGGTCCTGTATAGGTAGGCACATAATCGAAATGAAAGTTTTTCATTTCAAAACCTTCTCTCTGCAGGCGCTTAAAACCATCTTCAGAATAGTGATTTTCAAATTTAGTTAGGTAGTCGTAGCGCATTTGGTCAACGACTACACCAATAACCAGTTTGGTGTTTTGTTGTGCAAAAAGACTTAAGTGGGTCATTAGAACTAATAGAAGGCTAAATCCAATTTTCATGATATTAATTTTTCGTACAAATATAGGAAGTTGAAGAGGTTTTAAGTTTATGCTTTAGTTAAATTGAATCCTCATGTTTTTATTCTATTTTTATCAAAAATTTCAAAAAGGCTTAGAGCGAATGCTATCAAATTACATCAAAAGTATAGGTCAATACTTCATAATGATTTACGAAACCTTTAGAAGGATGACTAAAACTTCAGAATTGAAGAGGCTCATTCTACAAGAGTTGGATGATCTTATCATTAGTTCTTTAGGGATAGTAGTCTTTATTTCATTCTTTATAGGAGCAGTTATTGCTATTCAAACAGCTTTAAACTTTTCTAATCCTTTTGTCCCCAAGTCGTTAATTGGATTTGCAGCGAGACAGTCTATTATCTTAGAATTTGCTCCTACGTTTGTCGCTATTATTATGGCTGGTAAAGTAGGATCTTATATCACCTCTAGTATTGGTACTATGCGAGTTTCAGAACAAATAGATGCTTTAGAAGTGATGGGGATAAACTCTTTAAATTACCTTGTCTTTCCCAAAATTATTGCCATGTGCATGTTTCCATTTGTCATTGCGATCTCTATGTTTGTTGGCATCATTGGAGCCTACACAGCAAGTGTTTATGGTGGATTTTTAAGTTCCGATCAATTTTTAACCGGGCTTCAAGAAGACTTTATACCTTTTCAAGTCTTCTATGCCTTTTTAAAGTCATTTATTTTTGCGATTATTTTAGCCACAGTTCCTGCTTTTCATGGATACTATATGAAAGGAGGATCACTCGAAGTAGGCCACGCTGCAACCACCTCTTTTGTATGGACGAGTGTGATTATTATTTTTATGAATTATTTCATCACCCAATTATTATTAAGTTGATATGATAAAAGTCGAAGATTTACATAAGTCTTTTGAGGATTTAGAAGTTTTAAGAGGCGTCAATACTACATTTGAAAAAGGGAAGACCAACCTCATCATAGGCCAATCTGGCTCAGGAAAGACTGTTTTCTTAAAGTGCCTACTTGGTTTGTTCACTCCCGATAAGGGAACCATTCTATATGACGGTAAAGCTTATCAGAACTTTTCCAAAAATGAAAAAAGAGAGTTGAGCAAACAGATGGGGATGGTGTTTCAGGGCGGAGCCCTATTTGATTCTATGACTGTTGAAGAAAATGTGGTTTTCCCATTAAAAATGTTCACAAAGATGACCAAAGGCGAAATGAAAAATAGGGTTGAAGAAGTCTTGGATAGGGTGAATCTGGTAGATACCAACGATAAATTTCCTTCAGAGATTAGTGGAGGAATGCAAAAACGAGTTTCCATAGCAAGGGCTATTGTCAACAAACCCAATTTTTTATTTTGTGATGAACCCAACTCAGGTCTTGACCCAAGAACAGCTTCTGTCATCGATAATCTTATTCAAGAAATTACTCATGAAAACGATATCACAACAGTGATAAATACACATGATATGAATTCGGTATTCGAGATAGGTGAAAACATCCTCTATTTGGAAAACGGCCTAAAAGCATGGGAAGGCAATAAAGACAATATTTACAAGACTGATAATCAGAAATTAACTGACTTTGTTTATGCCTCAAACTTATTCCAAAAAGTAAGAGTTACGCAAAGAGAAGGACTTTAGTTGATTGATTGTACTGAAATATTTTCCAAGCTCAATTTATAAGACAACCACTCTTTCAATTTATTGAGTTTCATTTTCTTCTCTTCCAAATCTATTTTAGCATTCCATTTGATACTAAATGTTGGGATCGTATCCATATTTTCGAAGTTCGACTTGATGACATCAGCATAACTCACCTCTACTACATTATCGTAATTCAATTGAATCTCTTGCGCTAATCTATCGAATTTTACAATTCTATTGCTTTTCTGCATTGTTCTTAACTCGTAACGTAAATCTTCTATTTCGGCTTTAGACATGGCCAATTCTAAAGAATCTCGTTTTTTTAATTCAACCATATATTTAAGCTGATCAAAATTTTCGGAGTTTTCGTTTTGAAGGACTTTAAGCTCAGTATCTTCTAAATGAGGATAGTTTTTTAGCTTGTCTTTCCATAATGTGATAACTTCACTTGGAATTTCTTTTCCCAAAAAAGAAGCCTCTATAGTTGGGAAAATTCCAGAATTATAAGAAATCACTGTTGAATTTTTTTGAAGAAAAGACTGTTTGTAATTTCCTAGTTCTTCTTTGACAAAAGTGTTGGCATCATTGGTAAAATAGGATTCCTTCAATAAATTATAAAACAAATATATACTGGGAATCATAACAATAATAGCAATTGAAGAGGCAATCTGAGCGATTCTTTTCCTCCTTAGTGAATTGGCATATTTCACTAAAGGGAATCTTAAAAATTTTGACACTACAAACGTAGTTAAAGCTATAAAAATAGTATTGATGGTAAACAAATACATGGCTCCACCAAAAATACTTAAGTCCCAAACGGCCAAGCCATAACCTGCCGTACAAAGAGGGGGCATCAAAGCGGTAGCAATAGCCACACCAGAAATAACGGTAATGATAGTTCCTCTTTTTGCCTTAGCTATGATTAAAGCTAACCCACCAAAAATAGCGACTAAGACGTCCAGAATTGTAGGGTATGTTCTAGCTTCTAGCTCTGGTGTTAACTGTGTTAAAGGAGATAACTGGAAATATAGAAAGGCGGTTAGTAAACTTAAACCTACCATCACACCAAGATTAATGAGTGACCTTCTTAAGGTATCCACATCATTAATAGCAACAGAAAAACCTAGCCCAACTATAGGCCCCATAAGAGGAGAGATAAGCATCGCTCCAATAACGACAGCAGTACTACTAACGTTCAAACCTATTGAGGCGACAATAATAGAGAATATTAAAATCCATGCCGTGTGGCCTTTGAAGGGAATGTCTTTAAGGATAGCCTCCATAGTAGCTTCCCTATCGGTATCATGTGATATATCCAAAAGCTCATAAAGAAAATGCTTTATGCTGCCATAGGACTCTTTTAAACTGCTTTTTACCTTTTCTGATGACTCAGCATTTGAATCATTCTCGGTGTTTTCTGAGGTTTTGTCGTTGTTGTCTTCCATAAGTTAACCAAGGTTTTCTCCAAACTTGCCCATCACTAAGTTACGGATTGTTTTAATGTCTTGTTCATCCTTTTTAGGAAGTATGACAAGGATGTCTTCGTTCTCTAATACTATATGGTCATTTAAGCCTTTTATAATGGCAATTTTACCCTTTGTGGTTCTCAGAATATTATTAGACGAATCTATGAATTCAGATCTAGCGTTAATACTTACATTATCATGGGCATCTTTATCCAATTGATCGTGTAGAGAGCCCCAAGTCCCTAAATCACTCCAATCGAAACTAGCTTCGATGACGCCAACACGTTTTGCCTTTTCTAGAATACCATAATCGATAGAAATACTTTCAGAATTAGGATAATTGCCTTTTAAAAAGGCTTCTTCGTCGGTAGTGTTTAATGTTGACCAAGCCTGTTTAAATAAATTAAACATATCGGGAAGGTGGTTTTGAAACTGTTCGATAATAAAAGAAGTCTTCCAGATGAAAATACCTGCATTCCACAAATAATTTCCTTCTTTCAAAAAAGACTGTGCTGAGGCATAATCAGGTTTTTCAGTAAACTTTTCTACAGACTTTATGTGGTCTTCGCTATCCTTATCATATTTAATATATCCATAGCCTGTATTAGGAAATGTAGGCGTAATCCCCAAAGTCACCAAGAGATCTTTATGAAAACAGGCTTCAAAAGCTTTATTAACGTCTTCAGCAAAAGCCTCCTCATCCTCTATCCAGTGATCGCTGGGAGCAACGATCATACTAGCCTTAGGGTTTTCCTTATTAATTTTAAGGGCAGACAGAAGAATACAAGGAGCTGTATTCCTCATCGCCGGCTCAGCAATTATTTGTTGCCCTGAAACCTCAGGAAGCTGTTCGGTAACTAAACCTACGTAGTCGGTGTTGGTAAGAATAAAAATATGATCTTGAGGTACAATCTTATTTAGTCTTAAGAAGGTTTGTTGGAGTAGTGATTTTCCTGTCCCTAGCATGTCTTGAAACTGCTTGGGATAAGCCGTTCTACTCACTGGCCAAAAGCGTGAGCCTACTCCACCTGCCATAATCACGGCATATTTATCTTTTTCATCCATAAAATTATACTATTTTAAAAGGTCTACCTCAGCATTAGGTTGAAACACATAAACTTTACCCGTATTCACTTCTTGGCATTCGTATCGCTTTTGAATCCTTCTCCCTTTTTTAAACATCCTTCCATTGTGAATTTTGAAAATGCTACCTACAGGTATTTCAAATATAAAGTTTTTATCATTGGATTTATCATAGCGCTTAAGGCTTAAGGAAAGCCTTGCATCTGTATCGCTACTGGCCGTTGGTTTTTTGAAATGTCTCGCTAATTCTGGCAGGATATCGTTGGGAAAAATTTGAGGATGAATAAATGGCAACATCAATTTTTGAAACGTGTTTTTCCACTCTGGTCCATGAGGTTTAATCGAAAATCCATAAGACTTAAAAGCAATTAGGTGTGCTACTTCGTGAACCGTGGTAATTAAAAATCTATATTTATTGAGATTCGCATTCACGGTTATCTGATGAAATCCATCGGGTTTTAATCTATAGTCCCCATGTTTAGTTTGCCGTTGATTAACTATTTTTAGCTGTATATTATAGGCCCTAATCATACCTAAAATGGGGTCAACTGAACGCTCTGGCAAATATTTCTGGAGGGTGTCTTTCATTCAAAATTAGGGTGTTGAACTAGAAACTTGCAGTAATTTCCCATTGTAAAACTGCTGGCCTTTTTCAGAAAAGTCCTTGATATAGTTAGCCATTTCTAAGGCAGAATTGGGGGCTTGCAAGCCAGGGAAAGCTTCTTCGAGCATTTCCGTCTGCACTGCACCTAAAGCTAAAACGTTGAAAGACGGCCCATTTTCTTTATATTCTTCTGCCAATAGCTCTGTTAGGGTTATTACTGCTGCTTTGCTAGAGCTGTATGCTGCTAAGCCTGGGAATTTCATACTCCCCTGTACTCCACCCATACTGCTTATAGTGACCACATGGGTTTTAGAATTCATGAGAGGTAACAGGCGGTGAGTCAAATCAAAAACTGAAAACACATTGGTATCATATACTTTCTTGACGTCTTGCATGACTGTGTCTTTAAATTCTTGTTTTAAAAACTGACCTGCATTATTAATAAGAATATCTAAAGTTTGAGTGTGAGATTGAATTTCATTTACAGCAGCTTCTACACTCAAAGATTCACTCAAATCACAGGATAAAGCATGAACGTTTTCTAAACCAAGTTGTTTAACCGGCTTTTCATTTCTGGATAAAGCAAACACGGTATTTCCTTCTGAAGCAAAAAGCTTAACTAGCTCAAACCCTATTCCTCTACTGGTGCCTGTGATGACAATTGTTTTTGACATTAATTTAATTTTACGGTGTTTTCTTCAGAATTTATCAATTGAAGCACTCCAGGCTTGAGATCCTCTAAAAGCTTTAGGTAAGCATCCACATCGAGTTCTTCAAATTCATCGTTCACATGATGGTAATACTCATAATTGGTAAAGTCGAATGTGCAAATGGTTTGAGCAGGCACATTAAAAACTTCAAAAAACGGATAATTATCACTTCGTTTGAAAAGACCATATTGAGCAGCTTGAGGAAGGAATCCTAAAAATTGATCCTCGCCTTCATAATAACTATTAAAGACCTCAGCTAAATTTGAAGTCTCATATCCAGTAACATAGGCTCTATAGTCCTTGTCTTTCATCTGAACGCCAAGCATTTCGATATTAAAAACAACATAAGGCTCGACCTCTTGAGATTTCATTTTTTCAGCTAAATGTCTAGAGCCTACCAAACCTTTTTCTTCAGCAGAGAAAAGAGCAAAAATGACGTCCCTTTCCAAGTCTTGATTCGCTAAAAATTTCGCCAGCTCTAGGACAGCTACTGTACCAGATGCGTTATCATTTGCACCGTTAGCAATACTATCTGTCTCTACCGGCTCAATAATACCAATGTGATCGTAATGAGCACCTATCACAAGAGGCTTTAAGTTAGCGTTGGTTTTTGAAGATTTCAAAACTCCAACTACATTGAAACCGTCCACTTCTTTTAACTTGAAAGAGTCACGATACGTTTCAAAATAAGGTTGAACGCCAAAACTTTTGAAGGCTTTTTCGATATAAGAAGCAGCTTCATCAATCTCTTCGGAACCTGTATCTCGGCCTTTCAATTCATCTGAAGATAAATAATCTAAAGCTGTTGATGCTGAATACTTGAATTGTACAGTATCAATTTCTTTTGAAACTTCCTTTTTTCCTTCTTGTCCTGAAGTCTTACAAGAAGTGGCTAAAAGGGAAACCACGCAAAGTAATAGTAGTATTTTTTTCATAAGGTGAATATAAAAAAAACTGCCTTTAAAGACAGCAATATCCGTCTAAAAAGGCAGTGAAAATTTTAATTATTTTAAATCTAAGCGAGCATAGTCACTGGATTTTCCAAATACGTTTTAAGAGTTTGTAAGAATTTTGCTCCCGTAGCTCCATCTACAGTCCTGTGATCACAAGCTAAAGTTAAAATCATGGTGTGTCCTACCACAATTTCACCTTTCTTAACCACTGGCTTCTCTACAATAGTACCTACGGATAAAATGGCAGAATTGGGTTGGTTAATAATGCTTGTAAATTCAGTAATTCCAAACATACCTAAGTTGGATACCGTAAATGTACTGCCCTCCATTTCGTTCGGCTGTAATTTTTTATTTTTTGCTTTACCAGCGAGGTTTTTTACATTGGAGCCAATTTGAGTTAAACTCTGTTGATCTGCAAATTCCAATACAGGAACAAGCAAACCTTCGTCAACCGCTACAGCTACACCAATGTGAATATGTTTTGCTATTTTGGTTACCTCACTATCCCATGATGAATTGACTTGAGGGTGCTTTCTCAAGGCCATCGCAGACGCTTTAATCACAAGATCATTGAAGGAAACTTTAACGTCTGGCATTTCATTAATATGGATTCTGGAAGCCATCGCATTTTCCATATCCACCTCAATATTGAGGTAATAATGAGGAGCAGAATTTTTAGATTCTAACAATCGTTTAGCAATCGTTTTCCTCATTTGAGAGTTTTTCACATCTTCAAATGACTCTTCCCCAGCAGGAGTATACACTTCAGCTACTGGTGCAGAAGGTTCTTCTTTTGGTTCTTCTTTGGAAACTTTTTCAGTTTTAGTTTCGGCCGGCTGCTCCGAAGGCTTGAAGTCTTCAACATCCTTCTTAACTATTCTTCCATGATCACCAGATCCACTTACCTTTCTAAGGTCGATGCCTTTATCTTCAGCAATTTTTTTGGCCAAAGGAGAAGCTAATATTCTTCCTTGTTCGTCTGTATTATCTGCAATTTCATCACCGTCTTCTTCCTGTGATGTAGGTGCTTCAGGAGCATCTTTGGTCTTCTCGGAAGATGATTTACTTTCTTTATCTGATTTAGAATCAGGTTTTGATTTTGAACTTTTTCCTTCCTTTTTAAGAGATTTTAAAACTTTATCAACGTCTGTTCCTTCTGGTCCTATAACCGCAAGAACATCATCAACTGGTGCAGATTCACCTTCATCTATACCTATGTAAAGAAGTTTTCCAGAATAGAAAGATTCGAACTCCATCGTAGCTTTATCGGTTTCAATTTCAGCTAAAATTTCACCTTCTTCTACATCATCCCCTACTGACTTTAGCCAAGTGGCGACTGTTCCTTCTTCCATAGTGTCACTTAGCCTTGGCATAGTAACTACCTCTACTCCGTCGGGAACTTCGGCATCGTCATCGTCATCACCGGTGTCTTCACTTTCCTCTTCTTTTGAAGTGGATTCTGTAGAATCCTCTTCTTTAGGATCTTCAGATTTTTCATCAGAGGACTTTTCTTTGCCAGAGTTTTTAATAAGATCGCTTATATCTTCTCCTTCTTCACCAATAATGGCTAAAAGTGTATCAACAGGAGCTCCTTCACCCTCTTCAATTCCAATATGCAAAAGCACACCATCGTGAAAAGATTCAAACTCCATCGTTGCTTTATCAGTTTCGATTTCAGCTAAAATATCGCCTTCCTCTACCTTATCTCCTTTTTGTTTTAGCCATTTAGCAACAACACCTTCTTCCATGGTGTCACTAAGTCTTGGCATATTTATTACTTCAGCCATCTAGATTATAATTTATGAGAAATGAAAGGATAGTCTTCTTGTTCGTAAACAACATCGTACATGACGTTTTTGTCTGGGTAATCTGACTCGTCGGCAAATTTTTCACATTCTTTGACTTTGTCTTTTACGCGCTTGTCAATGGTCTTAATATCATCTTCGCTGGCATATTTTTTATCTAAAAGCGTTTTCTTCACTTGGGAAATAGGATCAATTTTTTGATACTCCTCTACCTCGTCTTTTGTTCTATATTTTTGAGCATCACTCATAGAGTGACCTCTATAACGATACGTTTTTAAATCGAGAAAAGTAGGTCCTTTTCCTGCTCTTGCTCTAGTAATCGCTTCATCAAGAGCTTCAGCTACCTTAGTAGGATTCATACCATCTACAGGCCCACAGGGTATTTCGTGACCTAAACCTAATCTCCAAATGTCTTCGTGGCTAGAGGTTCTTTTTACTGAAGTTCCCATCGCATAACCGTTGTTTTCAACACAAAATACTACTGGCAGGTTCCAGTTGGCAGCCATATTAAGAGTCTCATGAAGAGAACCCTGTCTGGCAGCACCATCTCCTAAAAAACACAAAGTCACTGCGTTAGTATTGAAATATTTATCTGCAAATGCTAGACCTGCTCCCAAAGGAATTTGTCCTCCAACAATACCATGACCCCCGTAAAAACGATGTTCTTTAGAAAAAATGTGCATCGATCCACCCAAACCTTGAGAGGTTCCAGTTTTTTTTCCGAACAATTCTGCCATAACCCGTTTTGGGTCTACACCCATACCAATAGGTTGAACGTGGTTTCTATACGCCGTAATCATTTTATCTTTCTCCAAATCCATTACATGAAGAGCGCCAGCCAGGATAGCTTCTTGTCCATTATATAAATGTAAGAAACCTCTTACTTTTTGCTGAATATAGACTTGAGCTAACTTATCTTCAAATTTCCTCCAAAATAGCATGTCTTCATACCATTTCAAATACGTCTTCTTTGTTATTTTTTTCATTTACAGCCTAATTTTATTTCCTCTTATTTATCGAAAATCGAGTTACAAAAGTAATACTTTATGTAAGAATTGAAAATTCTTTGAGGACTATTAACTTTAAAGAAACTTATTATTAAACGCTAGAGGCAAAATGTCTAGTAGAGCATCTACTTTTATAACTTTACCAGCCGTTCCAGTAAAATATATTTCTATAGGTTGATCTTGCTTTTGCTCGTATTCGGCAATAGCCTGTCGACAAGCTCCACAGGGAGCTATAGGTTCTAAAACGTCATGCTTTTCTGAAGTTGCTGAAATGGCAATGGCTTTAATAATAGACTTGGGATAATTTGCTCCAGCTGCATAAATGGCTGTTCGCTCTGCACATAGCCCAGAAGGAAATGATGCATTTTCTTGGTTACTACCTGTCACCACTTCTCCAGTATCCAAAATCAATGCAGCGCCAACCTTAAATTTTGAATAAGGAGCATACGCAGTATCTCTAGCTTCAAAAGCACTTTTCATGAGGTTTTGAATAGACAAGGGGAGCTCCTCTATACCCTCAAAGATTTGAATAGTTGTTTTCAGTTCTTTTTCTACCATAATTTTTTATATCATTTAGACAAAAAAAGCATCAATTCAATTGATACTTTTAAAGCTTTTTTTTATCCTTAATTATAACTAATATTCTATATAAGTTCCGTCTCCGATATTAAATGTAAGACCAAACCTCAAGGTTCCTTCCAATGGATTTTGGACCGTAGAAGTCGAAAACAAATAAGAGGCGTCTACATTGATGGTTGAATATTTAAAACCTGCCCCCATAGTTACAAATTTTCTAAAGCCTTTGTCTCGAGATTCATTAAAATAACCCAATCTTAACGCAAAGCTATTTTCAAACCAATACTCTGCGCCTAGAGCCCAAGTGATTTCTCGAAGTTCTTCTGAAATCCCATCAGGAGCATCTCCCCACGAAGAAAATATAGCCCCAAACTCGTTTTCCCGTCTATAATCTAGAAGAGCTTGTTGGCTCTCTGGTGAAATTTGACCTTGGTCATTCGTTTCAATTCTTGGTGGTGTAGGGACTAATAATTTATTGATCTCCAAATGAACACCAATAGTATTGGAAGCATCTAAAATAAAGTCAAAACCAGCACCCGCTTTAAAGTTAGTTGGTAAAAAGTTTCCTTCGTCTGCATCATCATACCTTATTTTGGGCCCGATATTACTTATAGCTAAACCACCTCTCCAGCGACCATTAAAATCTTTATAAAACTTCTCTTCTCCTCTATAAAACATAGAGACATCTGCTCCAAAACTACTCGCTCCAGAAGCATCTGCGATTCCGGTAGGAAATCTTAAATTGGAATTGATAAAACGGCCTGTTACCGCCATAGAAAATTGTTCACTTAATCGTAAAGAGTAACTTAGATCAACAGCAAATTCATTAGGCTCTACCTCTCTTGCGAGTTGCTCTGCGGTATCTCTAAACTCTACTCCTCCTAAACCAAAATATCGTATACTAGCTGCTACTGCGCTCCGTTCATTAATTCTTGTGAAGTAGGATAAGTTAGCCAAATTGATATCACTTACAAGCTCTCTTAAGTAAGGTGTATAGGACAAACCTATCCCAGTTTTTGTTTCTGAGAAGGCATACTTTGCGGCATTCCATTGTTGAGAAAAGCCATCGACTCTGGTGGCCACCCCTTGATCTCCCATACCAGAAGACCTGGCGTCTGCAGCAATAAGTAAAAAAGGAACGCCAGTAGTGATAACTCTACGATCGTCTTGAGCCTGTAAACTGTTGCTTAAATATAAAACAGCGATTAAAAATAATGGTATTGATTTCATATGGAGTTTTGAATTGACAAATATATATAATTTAAAGAATGACAAGCTTTTCATATTTTTCTACTTTTTGTTGAGTTAATGTAGATTTGACTGTTAATTTATAAACGTAAACCCCTTTTCCTATTTTATCGCCAAAATCGTCTCGCCCATTCCAGCTTAAGTCTCTAAAAAGAAATCCGTTGGTATTAGCAATTTGATTTTGTGTCCAGACCAACTTCCCAGTAACGGTAAAGACTTGGACCATTACCTCCAAAGGCTCAAAAGGACGGTTGTGGTTAAACCAAAACTCGGTGTAATCTATAAAAGGATTGGGATAGTTTAAAACCCGAGTTATTTTAAGCTCATCTTCTCCGGCAACTACAAATTGGATATCTTGAGTTTGAGAATTATTGTACACATCCCAAGCCTTAAAACTCAAGGTATGCTCACCATCTTCCAAATCTCTGAGTCTGTAATAAACCTTACCGTTGGTAAAATCATCTTGTTCAGCTTCATAATATTCATTTAATATGATAGGATTTGACTCGTCTCCGTCCAAGATCGCTATAATATCATGACCAATCCCTCCCGCAGTATTTATCCCGTTTTCATCTTCCAAAAGCGCGAAAATAAATGGCTGATTATCGGTTATCCCTCCATTCACAAAGTTTTCATCATTCATGTAAAGATTTATAAGTGGGCCTTGGTTATCTTCTGGCGCATTTTCATTCAAACCTCCTATCAAAATATTGGAATAAAAACCACTATACTCCTCGGGTTGATTTTCTCTTGAAGAATATAAACTTACTCTCCCTTTATCTACGGGTAAGCGTGTGTCTTTTGGCAACACAAATTCAAATTCAAACTCACCATTAACCACACTAGCTTGGCCTCTAAAAAGGTTCTCTCCTAAAGTGGTAAAGTCCATAATGGCAAGTTCTCCATTTCGTCTAGCTCCGTCGTTTCCTAAGGTTTGTCTATCGATTCGCTTATCAAATACAATAGCCGAAAGATCGCCATTATAGTCTTGAAGTCGTTGATCATTGGTGTTTAGGATTTGACCTTTAAACTTATATTTACCTAAAGCTTGTAAGGTATCTGTAAATTGGCCTATAGGAATGTCATTTATACTAGATAATTGGACTCTTGGCTTAGGAAGAGGGAGTCTCATCGCTGGGTCCCCTATAAAAAAGACAATTCGCTTGCCGTTTATAGAAATGTTTTGTTTTGCCCTAGCTACAGATTGAGCTATGGTTTCATTATAATCATCATCGAAGTCAAATAAAAAGGGAGCAAATACATTATTAAACTGTACTCCTGCAAAAACAGTTATAGCCCTAGTCGTCGTTACTAAAGAAACAGCTCCCCCATCTTCATTCCAAAAGGTAAGCTCTCCTCCAGTCATACGAAGTGGATTATCAAATTTAGTAAATTCACAAGTTATTGTCACAAAACAATTGAACCGACCTGGATTTCTCCAGTCTTGAGTATTGGTTTGTGTAACAATTCGCTCTTGGGCCAAGCCATCTTCCCCGCCATGTCCAAAATAATTGACCACAGCAGCACCAACTTCAATAGCATCTGTAATCGCTGCATTTACATCTGGATACCGATTTCCTCCAGCACTAGTGACTTGCTGGAAAGCATCCGAATGAATTTTTTTGACGTTGACCGTGGGTTTGTTCGCCGAAATTTCATCACCAAGATTATCTAAATCCACTTGAAGACCATAATCATTCCTATCATCTGCATCGTCAGAAATAAGCACAAAATTATTTCGCCATTGCGCATAAGATTCCTTTTGTTCCGAAGAAATTATTTTATCAACCATCGCATTAGCGCGTTGTGGAGTGTCCGCTAAAATTCTACCAACGGCTAGATCCATGATTTCTCCTGTTTTCATTTGTCCTTCGTCTGGATCCATCATCACAAAAAAATCGTCTGACATAAATGATGAAACCGTTGTAGAGAAACTTCCTAAACTCTGGTAAGTAGGAACTATATTGGTATTTCCCTGCAGCCTATTTTTATAATCTACAGAAGCATCTCCGATCAACCCTAAAAACTTAATCCTATTTGCACGCGAAGAGGCATTATCATAGATATATTTTACAAAATTGCGAATAGCTCCTATATCTTGTTTACCAGAATTAAACTCTTCATAGATATCTTCAACAGTCACAGTTTTAACGACTAGCCCATCATTGTCTCTTCTATATTGGGCAAGTTGATTGGCTGCTGACATGAACTCTGAACGTGTTACTATTAAGTAATCTATGTCTTGAAACTGACCTTGAGCATTTGTAAAAATACTTCCTTTCAAATTTTGACGAGGAACTTGCTCATTACCAAATTCTATACTTGGCGAAAAATAAGTGGAAGTCACCGCTTGAAATTCTTTCGCTGATCCTAATGAGCTTTTGAAAGAAAAAATATTGGCTTCATTAGGGTTTGATATAAAACTGGGGTTTATAGGATCTGTAATATCCCAAACTTGATCTACCTCTGAAGAGTTTTGGATAAGGTATTCCCCAACACCAGGCAAAGTACTTACATCACTGTTTTTAAATTTAAATTGAGCTTCACTAGCGATAAGATCTCTTCTGGCTTCTAGGGAAATATAGTCCAAAAACCCTCTAGCTCCAGGATTCCCGTTTTTGTTATAAGTAAGTTGTATTGTGACTTCATCGCTACTTGAATTAACTTGGGTTGAAAACTGAGCACCCCTTGATGGGTTATCTTTTCCAGTCGCCTTAAGATTAATCGAATTACTCAGAGGCTGACCATTAATCGAAACAGTAAAAGAAGATCTTAATGGAGAAATAGCTCCTAGGCTAATATTTAATTGGATAGGCTCCGACTGAATAAGATTAGGAAACGCAAACTCATAAGTTCGTTCAGTCTCCACATCAAACCTATCTCCAAACCATTTACGTCCTACTAGCGATAAGCTGGTTTCATCGACTTCATAAAATTGATAATCATCAAATTCTGTAATTGTAGTCGTTGCTGCTGTCACAAGCTGATTTAAAGTTGACATGCGTTTACCCCCAGAAGAATTCACTGTCAGATAATAATACGACCTATCTGCATAAAGATTTAAGTTGGTTTCATTTTCTTCACTCCATCCTTCAGTATTGGTGGCATAAAATAAAATATAGTCCCCAGAATTAAAAACCCCATCTCCGCCATCAATAACTTGAATAGATAACTCTGGAGGATCAAAATAAAGGTTGTCTTGATTTACTAAGGGGAGCATTCCTCCACCATGCCCGAAAATTTTAAGATTATTAGAGGGAATATTATTTTCAGTGATCCCCAAACTCCTAAGGAATGAAAAATCCAAACGATGAGCACCTGTGTTTTCGACATAAAACTTAAAAACACTCCCAGTATTAAATATCGAATTGGAAACAGCAGAAGTATTTCTTGAAAGATTAGCATTTCTATTGTTGGTTGTGGAAGATTGGGAAGTAGCAGTAGGGACAACCTCAAAAGAAACAATTCTATAAATAGAATTATTTTCAGAATAGAATGGGTTTAAGATTAAGGCCAACTTTGTAAAGTCAGGCCCTTGAGCTAATTTAAATTCATAAGATAATTCATCAGGAATAGTATTTATTTGTTTTGAAATCTTTTCAGAAACCACAACGGATTGAACATTTGAAAGTCTATAATTTGTAGAATTTAAATTAAAAAAATGAGTGTAATTCAAGCTTTGCCCGTCATCGTCATAATCAAAGTAATTAGCATCTAACTGAGATAAATTAATATTCCCTTCAGAAGATTTAGCAACTTTGTTGTCATTACGCCAATTTATGTTAACTTTGTCAACTTGCGAAACAGCAATAACGTAGATAAAAAGGAATGAAAGCGTAATAAAGAATTTCATTTTTAGAATCTTTTAGTGTAAGCTATAACGGATTGTCTACAATGATAGTATATTAAAATAAAAATTGAAGCTAGATTTAAAAAATAATTGATACGCTAAAAAATATACTTGGTAATAACACGTTAATCATTATATTGCAAACAAAATTTGGATTAAAATCGAAATTATGATTATGAAAAACTTCTTTAAATCATGCATGCTTGTATCACTAGTCATCCTTGCAACAAGCTGCAATAATTCTAGAGATTACGATAGTAATTCTAGAGCCACAGGGTGGGACTTAAGTGGTAGAGATGGAGGTGTGAGTTATAAAACCGACTATGAAGAACAGGAACCAGGTCCAGGTCTTGTATTCGTAGAGGGAGGGACTTTCACCATGGGTAGAGTTAAAGATGATGTTATGCATGATTGGAACAATACCCCAACTCAACAACATGTACAATCTTTTTATATCGATGAAACTGAAGTCACCAATGTGATGTATCTAGAATATTTGGATTGGTTAAAGCAAGTTTTCCCTCCAACCGAAGAACGTTACAAAAACATTTATACGGGAGCTTTACCAGATACTCTGGTTTGGAGAAACCCTTTAGGATTTAATGAAAACATGGTCAACAATTACTTGAGACATCCAGCCTTTCATACGTATCCTGTTGTTGGAGTAAATTGGATTCAAGCAACTGAATTTAGTCAATGGAGAACAGACCGTGTTAACGAAAAACGTTTATCAGATAAAGGGTACACATCGAGAGATGCCTATAAAAATAGCAGTGCTGATAATATCTTTAGTACAGAAACTTATCTTAACGCACCAAGTAAAGTATACGGAGGTAATGATTCTATTACCAGAGGAGGAAGAGAAACGGATAGGAAGTTAAGAAATAATCCAGACAGTACTAATGTTTACGTACAACGTAAAGACGGAGAACTTCTTCCCGCTTATAGATTACCTACAGAAGCAGAATGGGAATATGCTGCATTAGGGCAGAGTTCTTTAAGAGATTTTAATTCCTATAGGGGTAGAAAAAAATATCCTTGGGATGGACAATATACCAGAATTGAAGATGGAAGAGATATTGGTGACCAAAAAGCCAACTTTAAGCAAGGCCAAGGTGATTATGGTGGGATAGCAGGCTGGAGTGATGACGGAGCAGATATTACTGCTGAAGTAAGATCTTATGAGCCTAATGATTACGGCCTTTATGACATGGCTGGTAACGTTTCTGAATGGGTTGCGGATGTATATAGACCTAGAGTTGATAATGAATACAACGACTTCAATTATTTTAGAGGAAATGTTTATACCAAAAACGCAATTACTGAAGAAGGTAAAGTGAAGGTTTTAACTGCAGATGAAGTGATCTATGACACCTTAAGTAATGGTAAGATTATCGCTAGAAATATTCCTGGTGAAATAGCTCAAACTAGTATTGGAGATCAAGAAACGTATTTAAGAACACAATTTTCTAGAAGTAATAATGTCGATTTTAGGGATGGTGATAAATCCTCCTCAAGATATTACGGGAAACAAGGAAATATAGTAGATAACGAAGACATGTACAATTCTCCAGATAACGAAGTGACTCTAAAAGATGGTGAAATCGACAGACGATATGATGGATCTTCAACTAGAACTACTTTAATTGATGATAACGTTAGGGTTTATAAAGGAGGATCTTGGAAAGATAGAGAATATTGGCTAGATCCAGCACAAAGAAGATATTTCCCACAAGATATGGCTACAGATGATATTGGATTTAGAAACGCCATGTCTAAAGTCGGATCAAAATCTAACAAAGGACGAAAAACAAGAAATTAAAATATATTTATTTTCAACTTAAAAGCTCTAATATTGTATTAGAGCTTTTTTTATTTCTCATTATGACAACTATTACAGACTTATATTCGAAATTTGTTGAAAGCAGCAGCGTATGTACAGACACTCGTAAGATTGAGTCTAACTGTCTTTTCTTTGCTTTAAAAGGCGATAATTTTGATGGTAATCTTTATGCTGACGAAGCTTTGGAAAAAGGAGCTTCACTTGCTGTTATAGACAACCCAGATCAACAAGGAGACCGTAAAATCCTTGTTGAAAATGTTCTTACAGCATTACAAGATCTCGCTCATTTCCACAGGAAACAACTCAAGCTACCAATTGTCGCGATCACAGGAAGTAATGGAAAAACCACGACCAAAAAGCTAGTTTCAGAAGTGCTCTCAAAAAGATTTAAAGTCAGAGCAACTAAAGGTAATTTGAACAATCACATTGGCGTTCCTCTAACTCTGCTTTCGTTTACTGCTGAATTGGATTTAGGCATCGTTGAGATGGGAGCCAATCATCAAAAAGAAATAGAATCCTTGTGTAAAATAGCAGAACCGAACTACGGTTATATTACCAATTTTGGAAAAGCTCACCTGGAAGGTTTTAGGGGAATAGAAGGAGTCATAAAAGGGAAATCTGAACTTTACGACTATTTAATTCATCATGATGGTTTGATTTTTTTCAACAGAGACGACGATATTCAAGTTAAAAAAGCTGTCAATTTCAAAAATTATAGCATTGGAGAAAAACCGCTATCAGACTGTAGAGTCACTTTTATGAAAGCCAATCCTTTTGTTGAATTAGAATATTCTCATCTTCAAATTAAAAGCCAATTAATAGGCGAGTACAATTTTAAAAACATTGCTGCTGCCATAGGTATAGGACGCTATTTTGGAGTTGGAAGGGATAAAATCAAGGAAGCTATTGAAAATTTTGAGCCTGAAGAAATGCGTTCTCAAGTTATCGAAAAAAATGACTTAAAGATTCTGTTAGATGCTTACAATGCAAACCCAACCAGCATGAAGGCTGCACTTGATAGCTTCAAAAAAATGAGCGCAACCTCTCACACTGTTATTTTAGGGGATATGTTTGAAATTGGTGAAACTACTCTTGAGGAACATCGTCAAATCTTAAAAATCTGCGAGGCTTTAAACTTTGATTCTATTCTTGTCTGCGGTGAGCATTTTTCTGAAGCATCAAAAGGCTTTGAAAATATATCTTCATTCAAAACCACAACGGACCTTACTGCCTTTATATCGAAAAACAAACCTAAGGCCTCTTCATTTATTTTGATAAAAGGATCCAGAGGGATGCAATTGGAAACCCTAATGGATGCCTTCTAAAAAAAGCATAGAAACACCAAAAGTCTCTTTCAGGGAAATTAATACCATTGCCCTTCCTGCCATTGTAGCGGGTATTGCAGAACCCCTCATCTCTCTCAGCGATATCGCCATCATTGGTAATGTAGAAGAAAACGCTGTTGAAGCTTTGGCTGCTGCTGGAATTGTAGGCTCTTTCTTATCAGCTATTATTTGGATTTTAGCACAAACTAAAACTGCTATATCAGCAATGGTTTCACAGCACTTGGGATCTAACCGATTGCATGCTGTTAAGACATTGGTGCCCCAAACTATCCTACTCAATTTTATCTTGAGTTTAATCATTTACTTTGTGACTGCCTTTTTTGCTGAACTTATCTTTAGTGCCTATAATGCTGAAGGATTAATTTTAGACTACACCAAAAGCTACTACAAAATACGAGCCTTAGGCTTTCCTCTCACCTTAGTAACCTTTGCGATTTTCGGTGTCTTTAGAGGTCTCCAAAATACACTTTGGGCCATGAAATGTAGCTTAGTTGGAGGGGCTGTAAACATAGGGCTAGATTTTTTACTCGTCTACGGAATAGAAGGTTTTATCCCTGCTTTACACTTGGAAGGAGCTGCAATTGCAAGTGTAATTGCTCAAGGAGTAATGCTTGGCATGGCTTTATATTTTTTCTTCAAAAAGACTCCTTTTCATCTCAAGCCAAGTTTAAAGATCAATCCCAATTTAAAGCCATTAATTTCCATGGCTGCCAATTTGTTTTTAAGGACCTTAGCTTTAAATATCGCTATCTACTTAGCCAATTCATACGCTACAGACTACGGAAAAAATTACATAGCTGCACAAAGCATACTTATGAATATTTGGCTATTCTTTTCCTTTTTTATCGATGGCTATGCCAATGCGGGAAATGCAATTGGGGGCAAACTACTTGGCGCAAAAGCTTATACCAAGCTCTGGAACCTTAGTAAAGACATAAGTAAATACGCTATAATTATTGCTTTGATTCTAGCTGGCTCTTGTGCTCTTTTTTACGATGAAATTGGACTTATCTTTAATAAAGATGAGCAAGTATTACTTCTGTTTTCTTCCGTATTTTGGATAGTTCTTATCATGCAGCCCGTGAATGCTATTGCATTTATGTTTGATGGGATTTTTAAAGGTCTAGGAGAGGCAAAATACCTCAGAAACGTTCTACTCGTTGCGACATTCCTCGGATTTTGGCCAACTCTTTTAGTTTTGGATTATCTGGGACTCAAGCTCTACGCGATTTGGATTGCCTTTTTTGTATGGATGCTCATTAGAAGCTTAGCTCTAGTGATCAAATTCCGAAACAAGTACCTCGATAAAACATAGAAAAATCTAGTTTAGTTTTAAAAACAGTTTAACACAATCTTACTCTCTAGCTCTTTATAATTCAAGTACTTTTAGGCTATGGCAAATTATAGAAAAGGTATCATTTTTAAACCTCATGAAGAAAACACCAGTTTGTTTGATAAACTGCTGGACATCTTTATGGAATTGATCACTCACACCTCTGGCGATTTCGATGAAGCTATTGATTGGCTCAAAGAATTGGACAAGGCATACGAGATCACCACTGAAGAGTATACGATTGATGATTTCATAGAAGACTTAAAGAAAAAGGGGTATATCCGTGAAGAAATTAAACCAGATGGTAATTCTGGAGTGAAAATCACCAATAAAACTGAGCAAGCTATAAGAAAGCATGCTTTAGAACAAATTTTCGGAAAACTCAGAAGAAGCGGTTCGGGTAAGCACAAAACCAAACATACTGGACTTGGCGACGAAAAAACAGGCGATTTGAGAGAATTTCAGTTTGGAGATGGTTTTGATCAAGTCTCCATGACCGAAAGCTTCAAAAATGCTCAAGTTAATCACGGCATCGATGAGTTTAAAATGTCTGAAAATGATTTAGTGGTCAACGATACTCATCACCAAACACAGATGAGCACCGTGCTCATGATAGACATCAGTCATAGTATGATCTTGTACGGTGAAGATAGAATAACACCAGCCAAGAAAGTGGCAATGGCTTTGGCAGAAATGATTACTACAAAATATGCCAAAGATACTTTAGACATCATCGTCTTTGGAAACGATGCATGGCCTGTAAAAATTGGAGACTTACCTTATTTACAGGTAGGTCCTTACCATACCAATACGGTGGCTGGACTTCAACTAGCCATGAAAATTTTAAGCAGAAAGAGAAATGCAAATAAGCAAATCTTTATGATCACCGATGGTAAACCAAGTTGCTTAAAACTTTCGGATGGGAGCTACTATAAAAATAGTGCGGGTCTAGATGATGTTATCACTAAAAAGTGCTACAACATGGCTGCACAAGCCAGAAAATTGAGGATACCTATTACCACCTTTATGATTGCTTCTGATCCCTATTTGCAAAAATTTGTAAGGGAATTTACCAAGTCCAACCAAGGTAGGGCATACTTCTCTGGACTCAAAGGCTTAGGAGAGATGATTTTTGAAGATTACGAAAATAATAAACGAAAAAAAATATAATATGCAATTGACTGCACTAAAGACACTTGGAGATTTAAAATCCAATTCTTATATATCCAAATCTATAAAAGATGAGTTGAGAGATAATCTCATTCATAACCTAAAAAAGGATAAATCTTCATTTGAAGGGATTTTTGGTTATGAACACACCGTGATTCCACAGCTAGAACAGGCTATTTTATCCAAGCATAATATCAATTTACTGGGCTTAAGAGGCCAAGCCAAAACAAGGATAGCTAGACAACTCTTAAATCTACTGGATGAATACATCCCAGTAGTTGAAGGGTCTGAAATCAACGATGATCCCTTCCACCCTATTTCCTTATATGCCAAAGAACTTATTGAAGAAAAAGGAGATGATACGCCTATTTCTTGGTTGCACAGGAGTGAGCGTTTTGCTGAAAAACTAGCTACTCCAGATGTGACTGTTGCGGACTTGATTGGAGACATCGATCCTATAAAAGCGGCCAACTTAAAGTTGAGCTATGCCGACCAAAGGGTCATTCATTATGGAATGATCCCTAGAGCCAATCGTTGCATTTTCGTTATCAACGAGCTACCAGATTTACAAGCTAGAATTCAAGTCGCTCTATTCAATATTCTTCAAGAAGGAGATGTTCAAATAAGAGGTTTCAACTTAAGATTAGCATTGGATCTTCAATTTGTCTTTACCGCAAATCCAGAAGATTACACCAACCGAGGAAGTATTGTTACTCCTCTAAAAGATAGGATAGGCTCTCAAATTTTGACACACTATCCCAAAGATATTGAGATTGCTAAGCAAATCACCAAGCAGGAAGCCCAACTTTCTGACTTCAAAAAAGAAAATATTATTGTTCCGGATTTAGCAAGAACCTTACTAGAACAAATTTCTATTGAAGCAAGACAAAGTCATTATGTAGATTCTAAAAGTGGTGTAAGTGCAAGACTAAGTATTACTGCTTTCGAAAACTTAATGAGTACTGCAGAACGGAGAGTTCTTGTAAACGGAGATAGTAAAACCTGCCTCAGATTAAGTGATTTTAATGGTATTATACCTGCTATCACTGGTAAGGTAGAATTGGTTTACGAAGGAGAAGAAGAAGGCGCTGAATTTGTTGCTCAACAGCTTATAGAAGCTGCAATTTTAAATCTATATCCTAAATATTTTCCTGAAATCAAAAAACTAGAGAAACAAGATGAGGACCAATCGTATGATAAAGTTTTGAATTGGTTTATGAAGAATGACGATGTTCAGTTTTTTGAAGATGACTCTAATGCAGAATATGAATCAGCTCTCAATAAAATCAAACCTTTAGAAGAAATGCTAAATGAATATGTCTCCAATTATGATAAGGCTGAAAAGTACTTTTGGATGGAATTTATCCTTTGGGGCTTATCTGTTCATAAAAAACTAGACAGAAACCAAGTCGACACTCAATTAAATTTCGGTGATTCCTTCGGTAGTTTTATAAAAGGTTTATAACTTTGAATAAAAGTCATATTTATGCAAAGTGAACTTCCCAAACCCCATAATAATGAATCCTACAGAGCTTTTGAATTTTCAGAATTCATTCAAGAGAATTGGGTTTATCTAGGTATTGTTCTTATCATGATTTACATTGTGGTGATGTACGCTAAAATACTGAGGGACCGAAAAAAGAATAGAGATAATTAATCCAAAAAACCATCTGATTGCTCAGATGGTTTTTCTCTTTTATAGTGTTTTAGCCTATTGACTAGTCTTGTTTTCTCGTCTGTCTTATCCCTAAGTATCCTCCTACTGCTAGACCTAAAGCGATAAGACCACTGATAGAGGCCACTGGCTCATCATTTACATCATCTGGAAAGCCAACATCTCCTAATGGAAAGCCAACATCTCCTAACTGGGCATAACTGGTTGCTGAAATCAGGATAAAGGCTATAACCAATACCAAGGCTAGATACTGTGATTTGTTTATTTTCATGATCTTAGTCTTTTATAAGTTTGAAGGTTTTTTCGCCTTGATTAGTTTTTAGCTTCACAAGGTAAACCCCTGATGAAGCATTGAAATCTGTAATCTCTAGTGTAGATTGGCCACTTGATTTTGCAGTGTATACTTGTTGACCTATTATATTGTAAATTTTTACTTCTGTATCTTGACCTGAGTCTATTCCACTTATGCTAAAGTTTCCCTTGGTTGGGTTAGGGTACAAACTTAGGTTTACTAAGTTTTCATCTCCTATCGATAAGCTCACCGGTTCAAACACTAAGCTAAAGCGATCTGAAGCTTCCGATTCTGGAATAGAAGAATCTATTGTAAAACTATAGGTGTTGTCTGAAGATGTGATCTCTGTTACTTGATCTAAATACTTGTCTTTAATAAACACTTCTGTATTTAAGTTATCGGTCACATCAAACTTCATCACATAACTCTCTCGTCTATATTGATTGATAAACAAAAGCAGTTCTTCTGTAGCCTCTGGAAGTGGTCTACGCTCAATCGCTGAGAAAACATTGCCTTCTACTCTAGCTAAGTTTTCATCCAGATTACCAAGTTTTGGTGAATCGTCTTCCGTTGAGATACTAAAGGATTTATCAAAGTTAATTCTCAATCCATCCGATGGAGTTGCTCCTTCAGCAAATGAGTTAGCATCAAATAATTGAATATTGATATACTCTTGAACACTATTAGATTTAACATCCGTTTGGATCTCGCCAACTGCCTTATAAGACTCTTCAAAAGTCATTGATGCAGCTGCGCCTGTAGTGGTTACAAAAGCGGCTTGCATAGGTTGTAAGTATTGATTGGCATTAGAACCTTTGTTCGACCCTGAAGGAGTAAAAGAATTGGTACCTGCTGGAAGATCAACAGTAACATAAGCGCCTCTACCTCCTTGCGAACCCGGGGTTGGTGTACCGCCAAGAGTGGGATCCCAGACGTAATATTCTGTTGAAGATATATTTGTTGAACCCGTAACAAGTGAATTCATATCCACTTGGGCTTGATAAGGGTTACCTATAAAATTAAAAGCACCTGCATCGCCTGATAGATTGGTTACTGGTTGACCTCCTATAGCCAAAACTCCAGTTGCTGATAAACGAGTAGCTGTTGGAGGAGATGAATTACTTGTAACATCAATACTCCTATCGCCTCGTATCATTAGTCGGTAAGCTTCTCCAGCTGTTAAAACACCATTCGTATTGGTTAGCCTATCCCAGTTTGGGTTTGAATTATCAAAGGTAAACATCGATGCGTTTCCTGAGGGATTATAATCAAAGCCATTATTCCCGTCTTGGCCTACACTAGCATTTGCAGAACCTGGTGATACTCCTGTGATATGCGTTCCATATCCAGGATTTGGATTATCGGTATAGCTAGATGCCCCTTCTTGCCAATTTGCTCTAATATCGGTTGTTGTAGTTACCGAGGGAGATATAAACCTAAAAGCTCGTCGATCGGGATAGCATTGTTCGACAGTGACATCTCCGTTAATACTTGACCCCGAAGCCACTTGTCCAACTTGCGCGGTTTTTGGAGGTGTTCCAAAAGCACATCGTAAAGAAAGATTGCCATTCGTGTTTAAGATGCCTTGATCTACGTAGACTACTCCAAACAAATCTGCTGGGTCTGTAATATCTACAGGTGTCGGATTGTCTAATCTTAAATTCTCAAAAGAACCGCCACCAGAAATACTCTGTGCCGAGGTTCCATTTAAGACCACTTCACCATCGCCAGTAAATGAACCAAGATGATTTAAATCGCCTGTGATATTTATTGAAGCACCATTGGCAACATAAACTTCAACATTGCTAAATAAAGTTATTTCATCTCCATTTTGTGCTTGTATGGGAGTAAAGAAAACAATGAAAAAGTATAAAAATAGAAAAGAAATTTTTTTCATGTGAATATATTTTTAACAAAAATAGATTCAATATTCTCAATTTCTTGTAGAATTAGTTCGAAATTTATTTTTAAAGAGCTCTATAAAAGCAACTTAAAGATAATATAGCCAATATTTATTAAAAAGAGCGCTTCACCGTTTGAGAAAAAATATAGGAGGCTAATAAACCAAGGCTTGATATAGTAAAGAATACAATAAAATGTTTACTACTTCCAGTCTAACGGGGGTAGGCTAAATTTGGGGTAATCATAATCCATTGGAACTGAAGTTGAGTCACCACCACTATAATCGCAAGTACAAGACCAATGAGGCCCCTAGCTTCGCTCATTAAACTGCCTTGATAGAAAAATATTCAATGTATCTCGGTATTGGTTAAGCCTAAATTGAGAAGAGCTTTTTAATGTAAACATTGGGGTAGAAACATGTTTCTTACTTCTTTCT
>Ga0306909_100073_pt1 | contig 37856 bp, 28 predicted proteins | sample AntRauMFilla2697_FD_190439 | JGI IMG/M metagenome (GOLD analysis project Ga0306909, IMG submission 190439) | Saline lake microbial communities from Rauer Islands, Antarctica - Metagenome Filla 2 #697 (v2) (version 2) | ecosystem: Environmental > Aquatic > Non-marine Saline and Alkaline > Saline ... | reverse complement strand
AGATGACACTATCTCTTGCTGAATAATAGATGAACTACTAACGAAAAAATCTCTAAAGTCTGAAGGTATCATATCTATATAATATTTAAACAAAGATAACACATATCTATCTTAGAACTTAGCCAAATGGATTTACAAGATGACTTTGTAAAGCGAATGATTGAAGAATTTGTCTCAATTCATAAATTCTTAGGTCTACAATTGTTGGAGATCAAGAAAGATGACGTCAAAGTAAAAGTTCCTTTTAGAGCTGAAGTGGTTGGAGACATAAGATCCAATCGGTGGCATGGAGGAATTATTACCACAGTTATGGATTCAGTTGGAGGAGTGTAGGAAGAACTCATCTAAGCTCTTTAAAGGATAAGATGGCCACTATAGACATAAGAGTTGATTTTTTAAATCCTGCTCATGGCAAAGCTATAATAATAGAAGGAAAGACTTTAAGATTAAGATCTAGAATTTTTTTTGCTAACATGAAATGTTGGCTAGAAGAAGATCCTAATAAGGAGGTTTTAGCAGTGGGAAGAGGGGTCTATAATTTCATACGCTTACAACAAAGCTAATTCTTGATTGAATATATACTTAATACGTGTTAAAATTTAAAGATGCTATTGTTTGAACTTAACTTAGTTACTACTTTTATCATCAAAGATGAAAATGATATATGATGTTTCCAAGAACAAATCTTAAAGATCAACTCGATAGAGTAAAATTCAAAAAGACTTCCAATGAAGATATTCTAAAGGAAGTTGAATTTATTTTCAGCAATGTTGATGCTGAAAACGATACTATTTTGAATAAAATCGCCTCTGGTGACGATATGAATTTCAATGATTTTAATACCGATAAGTTAGAGTCAAGCAAAATTTACCATATCAACCAGATTGAACAAATATGTATCAATTATAGATTGAGGTTTTTGGATTCTAAATATTTCAAAGGTAAATTACCATACGAAGCCATCTCAAAAATTAAAACTTTAGAAGAAGAGCATCAGACAGACTTAAGGGGTTTTAAAATTATGGCACCTTCCAAATTGTTCAAACTCGAAAATGCAGATGATCCTTTATTATTTGCGCCTATTGGAAATGATTATTATTACCTAATCCATAAATGGGGAAACGACTTGAGTCCTTTTCGCCGTATTATGATGTGGCCATTCAAAACTTTCGAAAACTTTGTATTTTTTGTTTTGTTTTCAGCTTTAATCGGTACATTCTTAGTTCCTAGTGGCTTTTTTATGAATGAAGATAATCTTACAACAGAGTTTATATTGCTCTACTTATTTATGTTTAAATGGATAGGTGGGATCTCTATTTATTACGGTTTTGCAAAAGGTAAAAATTTTAACACCGCAATTTGGAGAAGTAAATATTATAATGCTTAAAATTGCAACATGATAATTTTTCAATTTATAAAATATCAATTATCACCCGCTATGTTTTGCGGGTTCCTCTTTAAGTCCTACAAAAAGCGACTTAAAACAGTATTACTTTCCAAAAAATTACAACGAAAACACTGCAAGATTTCAAAGAAATGTACTTTGAAGTCCAAGATAGCAGCGTAATTTCAATTCAACTTATGTCTACTATCAAGACCCGATTAAATTAATTTTAACCGTAAAACCCTTATATATTTAAATTTTAGAACTAATGACACACGCAAATCTTTTAGAAGTCACCCAACAGTTTGGGAGCCCCGTTTACGTTTATGATTCAGAAACTATAATAAATCAATATAAACGTCTTACGGAAGCCTTCAAGAAAGTAAAACATTTGCGTCTACATTATGCAGTTAAAGCCCTTTCAAATTTGAGTATTCTCCGTTTGTTCAATCAGCTGGGAAGTGGCTTAGATACGGTTTCTATACAAGAAGTTAGACTTGGTATAGCCGCTGGGGTTGATCCTGAAAAAATTATTTTTACTCCCAATGGTGTTTCCATGGAAGAGTTGGAAGAAGCTGTAGGTTTGGGAGTTCAAATTAACATAGATAATTTGCTTATTCTAGAACAATTTGGAGCAAAACATCCCAAAGTTCCTGTTTGTATTAGAATAAACCCACACGTTATGGCTGGCGGAAACACCAATATTTCTGTAGGTCATATCGATTCAAAATTTGGTATTTCTATTCATCAAATGCCTCATGTATTACGTATTGTTGAAAATACAGGGATGACTATTAACGGTATCCACATGCATACCGGTAGTGATATTTTGGATATCGGAGTTTTCCTTCACGCAGCTGAGATTTTATTTGATGTGGCAGCTAAATTTCAAAATCTTGAATTCTTAGATTTCGGAAGTGGATTTAAAGTCCCTTACCACGAGGGAGATATCGAAACGGACGTTGAAGAATTAGGTACAAAATTAACAAAGCGTTTCAATGAATTTTGTAAATCCTACGGTAAAGATTTAACCTTAGCCTTCGAGCCAGGTAAATTTTTGGTAAGTGATGCTGGTTTCTTTTTGGCTAAAGTTAATGTCGTCAAGCAAACAACTTCTACAGTGTTTGCTCAGATTGATTCTGGTTTCAATCATTTAGTTAGGCCTATGTTTTATGGTTCTAAGCATGATATTATAAATATATCACACCCAAAGCGCAACAAAAGATTTTATTCAGTTGTCGGTTATATTTGCGAAACCGACACTTTTGCCAATAACAAAATGATTACTGAAATAAGCGAAGGCGATATTCTAGCTTTTAAAAATGCTGGTGCCTATTGTTACTCTATGGCGAGTAACTATAATTCTAGATTTAGACCTCCAGAGGTCTTATGGCATAAAGGCAAGGCTCACCTGATTAGGCAACGAGAAACCTTCGATGATATCGTAAGAAACCAATTGGAAGTAGCACTTTAAAGAAACTTCATTTTATTAACACAGGAGAAAAAGGTAGAGATTTACACTCTACCTTTTTTTATTTTCGAAATTTTCTAAACCTTGCATCAACCAGCTAAGGTAAGCCTTAGACGAAGGTTCGTAAGCAATCGTTTCATTTAAAACCTCTAGTTTTGGAGATAATAAAACATAATAAGGTTGAGAGTTGTTCTTAAAATTCAGGGTCTGAAAGGTAGCCCATTTATCTCCTATGGTTCTTATTTTTTTAACGGTGCCATTTGATCTCTCAAAATTGAATTGGTCATTATCGCTGAGTTTAGCCTTGTCGTCTACGTAAAGGGAAATCAGAATATAGTCGTTTTTGATTGTTTTGTAAACTTCGGGAACACTCCAGACTTGTTCTTCCATCTTCCTACAATTCACACAGGCCCAACCTGTGAAATCGACCAAAATGGGTTTGTTTTGTTGTTGAGCAACTTTTAAGCCTTCATCAAAATCTTTATAGGCTTTCAACCCTAATGGTCCTTCGGTATCTTTTTCATAGACGCTATAAAAGAGTGGAGGAGGGAAGCCGCTAAGCAATTTCAAATTGGCAGAAGGAGAATTGGTTAAGCCCGGAATCAGATAAACGACAAAGGCTAAAGTGATGATGCCAAAAAATAACCTGCCTTTACTTAGCTTTTGTTTAGGACCATCGTGTGGAAATCTTAGTTTTCCGAACAAATACAACACCAAGCCAATACCTATAAGAATCCATATCCCTATAAAAACTTCTCTTTTTAAAATTCCCCAATGTTGTACGAGGTCTGCATTGGATAAAAACTTGAAAGCGAGTCCCAATTCTAGAAAGCCAAGAACAACTTTTACAGTATTCAGCCAGCCACCGCTCTTTGGTAACGAATTAAGCCAATTGGGAAATAAGGCGAATAGAGCAAAAGGAAGGGCTAGCGCCAAGCCAAAACCTCCCATGCCAAACGTGAGCATAGTAGCTCCACCATCTGAAGATAGAGAACCTCCTAACAAGGATCCTAAAATAGGGCCCGTACACGAAAAGGAAACTAAAGCTAAAGTAAGTGCCATAAAGAATATACCTACAACACCTCCAACGCTGGTTGCTTTCTGGTCTAGGCGGCTACTCCAAGAATTGGGAAGTGTAATCTCATAATAACCAAAAAAGGAAAATGCAAAAATCATAAAAATGACAAAAAATGTCACATTCAAGTAGGGGTTGGTTGAAATATTATTTAAAATTTCGGGATTTACAGAGTCGAGAAGATGAAAAGGAATACTCAATAGTATATAAATCAAAAAGATAAAAGCTCCGTACAATATGGCATTGATCAATCCTAGCTTTTTGGTTTTTGCCCCCTTAGTAAAAAAGGAAACAGTGAGGGGAATCATAGGAAATACACAAGGGGTGAGCAAAGCTATAAGTCCACCAACAAAGCCTAGAAGAAAAATGGTAAGATTGGAATCATCGGGTTCATCCGCATTCAGTCTATAATCGCTTTTGCCTATAAGGTTCAACTTTAGGGCTTCAGTATTAATTTTATCCTTGCTTTCAATCTCTATGGCTTTGGTCTCAGCGAGTTGTAAAACACTATTTTGAACCTCAAAATTAAAACGTTGCTGATCTTGCGGCAGGCACATTTCATCGTTACAGATCATAAAAAGGATCTCCAGATCTAGAGTTGCATTTTCAGCTTTAACTTTGAAATCTTGTTCAAAAACAGCCTTATCTTGAAAATAGGTGAGATTGGTTTCAAAGATTTCATCAAATTTTGTAATGCCTTGGGGTTCTTGTGTAGGTCCCAACTTTTCAAGTTTTTCGGAATCATATTCAAAATTAAACTCGGTAGGGATGGGGCCATTTTCATCTTCCCCGAGTTCTTTTTGAGATGGCAAATGCCAAGTGGCGTCGATGGTCGCTACTACCGAAACGGTATAAACACTATCTGAAGTTTTTTTAACAGAAGCCTTCCACTCTGAAGGATTCTCTGTGGCCATTTCCGACGATAAACCAAATTGAGCCCATGTGGTTGAGCTGATGAACAAAGCCAAGGCTAAATACGAAATCTTTTTAATCATTCTTTAAGTTCGATTTTAAGGATGTTTTGAGTATTTTTTTCTACTTTATACCTGTGATCCGTTCGCAAATTTAATACCCAAATAATATCACCATTATAATTACAAAGGACAAGTTGAGAGGGTTTATCTACAGGACTTATTTTTTCATCTTTAAGAAAATCACTCAGTTTTTTCTTCCCTTTCATTCCAAACGGATAAAAATAGTCTCCATTTTGGATTGGTCTTAGACTTAAGGGAAACTTAAGTTTTGACTTGTCAAAATAAGCAAATTGTTTCTTAGTTTCTTCTATCTTTTGGCGGTCTTGAAACTCTAGTTTAGAGTTGTTTATATGCACAACTTTGTCGTTTTCTTCAATAATAATTGGGTCAATTTCTTCTGTAGATAATGGTGCTACTGTCAATTTATTTCTGTCTTTCACAAGTTGATGTGATGAAGACTTTAAGATTTTTCCAGTTTGTGCGTCCAGTAAATGATAGACATCTTCCCATTGTGTAAATCCAAAACCTTCTAACAACTGATATATAATCGCTTGTGGATTGGGATACGTTTTTAGTTTTTCTATATCAATATTAAAGCGATTAACTTCATCGCTAACCAAGCTTTGATGAAGTGAAGCCGTATAGTCTTCAATTAAGAGTTCGCTTTGTTTCAATTTTTCGAGAGTAGATTCAAAATTCTCAAGGAACTGAGAGTTTAATTCCACTAATGAGGGAACAATTTTATGTCTTATTTCGTTTCTAAGGTATTTTGTAGAGGCATTACTCTGGTCTTCTCTCCAGTTGATGTTATGCTTTATGGCATACTCTTTTAGCTCAGCTTTAGAGAATTTTAAAAGTGGTCTTCGGATATAAGCATTTCGTTGTGGAATACCTGTTAGCCCTTTTAAACCAGTACTTCTACTTAGATTGATGAGAAACGTCTCCAGATTATCATTCAAATGGTGTGCGGTAAGAATGTAGTTATAGGAAGTAGTTTCAATCAATTCTTGAAACCAATCGTATCTTAGTTTTCTAGCGGTAAGTTGAATAGAGGATTTGCTTTTTTCGGCAATGTTTTCTGTTTGAAAAGTCTTAATGAAAAAATCACATCCTAAGCTAATCGATAGATCCTTTACAAATTCTGCGTCCTTAGCACTTTCTAATCCTCTAAGTTGAAAATTACAGTGTACTAAACTAAAATTTAAAGGTAAGGATTTACACAAATGGGCCAAAACTACACTGTCTACTCCACCGCTTATCGCAATGAGAAAAGGAGTAGTGAGAAGTTCTGGAAATTCAGATTGAATATAGGATTGAAATCGATCTTGCATGACGTAAAAACTTCAAAATTAAGCTTTATTAGTCTACTTTTCGGAAACAGCGGAGGTATTAACAGCATATTGTAATGCTTTGCCTTTTACCAAACACTCTTCGTATTCCTGTTCTGGATTAGCCAGGCTTGTAATGGCGCTGCCTACCATATAAGAAAGGTATTTCTTTTCAGAATTATAGAGTAAAGTTCTTATAACGACATTAAAATCGAAGTTACCATTGGGAGTGATGTAACCAATGGCACCACTATAGAGCCCTCGTTTGGTAGATTCATTCTGCTCTGCTATTTTCATAGCAGATAGTTTTGGTGCTCCTGTCATACTTCCCATTGGAAATAAAGATTTTAAGATTTCTGCTGTAGAAAATTCTGATTTTACTCGGGAACTTATTGTAGACACCATTTGGTGGACTTGCTCAAAAGAGTAAATTTTACACAATTCTTCAACCTTCACTGAAGCTTTTTGAGCTGTTTTGGATAAGTCATTTCTGACTAAGTCAACAATCATCACGTTTTCTGAAATCTCTTTGGGATCGATTTCAAGTTGAGCTTTTAACTCTGCATCTTCTTCTCGTGTCTTCCCTCTTCGGGCCGTTCCTTTGATAGGTTGCGAAATCAATTGTTGGTTTTCTTTCATCAAAAAACGCTCAGGACTAGCTCCCATCGCATAGTAATTTTCCAATTTAAGATAGCTAGAAAACGGGGCTTTAGAAATAGAATTTAAACTTTGAAAAGTCTTTGCAGGATCAATATTTGAGTTTTCAGCATAGAATTCTTGACAAAAATTTACCTCATAAATATCTCCTCTTTGAATATGTTTCAAAATGGATTGAGCCTTTTCAATATATTGTTCTTTGTTCCATCTAGGCGTAAACACAATAGGGTCTGAATAATTCTCCTCACCAGAGTTAAAATTTAAAATAGATTGTAAATCTGATTCTATCTCATCATCCACAAGTTTGAGATAATGAGCTTCTATAGTTTCCCCTTTTAAAATCCATATTTTTTTAGGCTGAATGAAATACAATTCTGGAAAGCTGAGTTGATCTTGATTCTGAGAAGTGAGGTGTTCAGTATCGTTTTTCAAATCATAACTCATGTAACCAAATAGCCAATCTTGTGTAGTGTGTTGGTATTCGTCTAGCCTTAAGAAGGCTTCCTTGTGGTCAGATTTTATGGCAGTGAAGGCTTCAATTGCCAATAAAGCCTCAAAATTTTGATGCACTTGTTGATTTTGATTGGAGTCTAGATAAATAGCCTCTTCAAACTGATTTCCCCAAAGCATCAATTTGCTTTTAAAATCTTGCGGAATTGATATATGAAAGGTCTTTAGTGTTCTCAAGCTGGGTTTAAATCGTTTTCAAAGTTAGAAACAGAATCCTTTAAGCCCTGAGCGTAATCATCACTTAAACCAGATTTACTAAAATTATTTTGAAAGGAAGGTAGACTAAAATGATCCACAATAGTACCGCCGAATTTTTCAAAGTTGCCTATTGTATAGTCCAAGCAGAATTTAGCACCACCTTCTCCAGGGGATGTAGCCAATAATAATATCTTTTTGTCTTGGAGATACTTAGGGTCTGTTCTCGATAACCAATCGGTAATGTTTTTGAAAAAAGCAGACATTGCTCCGTTGTGTTCGTTAACAGCCACAATAAGAGCAGAGGCGACATCAATTTTAGTTTTTAAAGATTTTATATCATCAGGGATACCTGAAGATTTTTCGATGTCTTCGGAAAAAATGGGAATAGACAGCGTTTTTAAATCGATATAATCGACACTCGCTTTCACCAAAGAATTTAGCGTGTATTGAAGCAATTGATCGTTAATAGAGGTGGACGAATTTGAGCCTGTAAAAGCTATAATTTTACTCATATTGATTTTTTGTAAAAGTACGTATAAAAGAAAAATCCACTATTTGATTTTCAAAAATAGTGGATTCTATAAGTTTTGTTTAAAAATTAATTAAGATAAATCAAGCATCGTCTCAAGGAGGGATTCTGATGCATCAAACTCAAAATAAAATATCTAAGTTCTTCAAGTTCATAAGGCAATAAGCGTTCTGTCGCCTTTTTAAGTTCTTTGCAAAATAAATTTGCATCAAAACTCACTTTTTTTAAAACCTCTTTAGTGTATTCAAACATGGCTCTTGGCATAGTAATATGTTTAAAAGTTAAGTAGATTTATAGCATATAATTTTTATTTACCTAAATATAATAATTTTTTGAAATAATGTTTCTTAAAATTTTTAAGTGGATATGTTATTTAAAATATAAATTTTATTTTTTTCGAAGTGTCCATAGAAATTTGAATTCAGAAACCATATCTCCATTTTCATTTCTAGCGATAGAGGTCATCCAAAATTTTTGGCCCTCCGGTTCAGTTGCACATTTCTTTACACTTGTTTTTACTAACTCACCATCTAAACAGGTGAACTTTATTCTTCCAGTTGCTTTTTTATGAAAAGCTGATGTATTCTCAGCCACCAACATGGAAATTTTAAGATTACTCTCATTAATTGCTTTCATAACAATAGCACCCGTACTTAATTCTGCTGCCATAGCTTGTACCGCAAAATACATACTTCTAAAGGGATTTTGATTAATCCATTTGTGAGTTGCGGTTGTTACACAAGAGGTATCATCGATATGTTTTAACCGCACACCGCAAAGCCAGGCAGATGGTAATTTGGTGAGTAAAAATAAATTGATTTTAGAAGGAGTAAGCTTCATTTTATAAGTTTTTCACCTTACAATTTACCTAAATTAATTTCCTTATCATGATTTATTATCTTTTTATTTCTGACTTTGATATAATTTTTTGTAATCTTTTAAAGTGCTTAAAATCAAAGAATTAAGTTAAGTATTTCAGACCTTATTTCACTATTGGGCTTCTCTTAAAAGTTAAAATAAAGTTAATATACATTACTTTGCATAGCATAGTAGTGTTTTAAAGATATATCTTTGTCATGTACTTTTATATTTTAGGATCAAATGAAGATAGAAAACACAAAAGCTCAAATGCGAAAAGGAGTTTTGGAATATTGCATCTTATCGGTGTTGAGTCATAACGATGCGTACGTTGCAGAAATTCTAGACACATTAAAGTCAGCAAAATTGTTAGTAGTTGAGGGAACGATCTATCCACTATTGACTCGATTAAAAAATGCCAATTTATTGTCTTATAGATGGGAAGAATCCACCGGTGGACCACCAAGAAAATATTATGGATTAACAAAGGATGGAAAGGAATTTTTAGACGAACTCTCAACCACATGGAATGAACTTAACTACGCAGTGACCACAATTACTTCTAAAAAAAATACGAACAATGAATAAAACAATAAACATCAACCTAGCAAATGTGTTTTTTCATATCGATGAAGATGCTTTTATAAAACTCGATAGCTATCTTAAAGCAATTGAACGCTATTTATCTAAAGAGCAGAGTAAGGATGAAATTTTACAAGATATAGAAGCTCGTATTGCAGAGTTGTTTACAGAGTCCATGGCTCACGCTAATCAGGTGATTATCATGTCTCAAGTAAATGATATGATTGCTATAATGGGAGAACCTGAAGCTTATAGGATGGAAGATGAAGAAGAGCCTTCATCTACGTCTTCAAAATTTAAAGCGTCTAGAAAACTTTATAGAGATATTGAAAACAATTATCTTGGAGGAGTTTCTGCCGGTCTCAACTATTATTTAGGAATCAATTTGCTTTTAATTAGACTTTTTTGGGTGATTTCTGCTTTCTTTTCTTTTGGAGGTACAGTCGCTATTTATGTGATTATTTGGATACTAATTCCAGCGGCTAGAACTACGGCACAAAAGCTAGATATGCAAGGGGAACCTGTGAATTTATCCAATATAGAGCGTAAGGTGAAAGAAGGCTATTCCAAATTTGCTGATAAAATGGGAGATATCGATTACGAGAAATATGGCCAACAGACCAAATCTGGAGTGACTAAATTTTTAGATGGCTTAGGCGAAGTTTTGAGAGCTTTAGGGATCTTTCTGTCTAAATTTTTGGGAATTATTCTTCTGCTCATCTCGGGGCCTGTCCTTATTGGTTTGTTGATTTTTTTATTCAGTTTTGGAACCCTATCCGTGTTTGAATTGGGAGATTTCTCTCAAATAGAATTCTTTGTTCTTGGCATTCCCAATTGGATTCAAATTGTTTTGTACTTCCTAGTAGCGGCCATTCCTTTTTTCTATTTGCTTATTCTAAGTTTGAAATTGATTTTTTCTAATCTAAAATCAATTGGTAAAGCAGCTCATATTACCTTAATTGGTATTTGGGTCTTATCTGTAATGGTCATCACAACATTAAGTGTGAAAAAGCAACTAGATGTGAGTTATGATGCTGAAGTTATAGAAGTTATTAATTTAGACATCTCATCTGGTGATACCTTGCAAATAAGAATGAATCCTAATCTTATGTTTTCTGAAACTTTAAATCAAAGTAAAAAATCTAAGATTGTCAAAGATGAATTTGATAATGAGCGCTTATATAATTCAAATATTCACGTTAATTTTAAATCGACTTCCGATGATGAATTAAAACTAAGGTTAACCAAAAAAAGTTATGCGTCAAGCAAAGCTAGAGCTAGAGAAAGAGCCTCTTTAATTGATTATAAATACAACCTAGAGGATAATGTTCTGAAACTTGATAGTTATTTGTTGTCCAATTCTGAACCTACGGACCGTAGCGCAAAAGTAGAAGTAACTATCTATATTCCAGAAAATCACGTGATTTATCTGGATGAAAATTTAAATAATTTTAATAACCGTAGAAACCTCAATCGATCCAAGTACAATCATTATTTAAACTATAAAAATAATGATTGGAAATGTTTAGACTGTAGGACTACACTAGATACTCTTTCAACTCAAAACTAAATCACTATGAAAACTATTTCCATTTTATTTTTAGCTGTTTCTTGCTTATGCATTACGAGCTGCAAATTCAACATTAATTACCCAGGCGAAATTGAAGGCGAAGGGGAGGTGATCTCAGAAAGCTTCGACCTGGAAAGCTTCAACAATCTTGAATTAGAACGTGGTTGGGAAGTTACCATCATCCCTTCTTCAACTAATTATATGCTAGTTGAAGCTAATGAAAATCTTTTTGAGGCTCTTGAGTTTGAGACCGTTTCTGGAACACTTAAGATAGGAGCTTCCGAGTCTATTGGAAAAGCAGATGCTAAACTCATCACACTTTATTTTTCTGAAAATTTAGAACGTTTGGAAGTCTCCAGCGGAGTTAAGTTGACATCTACAGAGGACTTAAGATTTGAGAATTTAATAATGGAGTTATCCAGCGGATCCAACGTCGAATTGTCTCTAGAATTGGAGAGTTTAAACTTGCTAACATCAAGTGGGTCTAGTGCATCTCTCAACTTAAACTTAGAGGACTTATCGGTACAAAGCTCAAGTGGTTCTTTGGTTTCCATAGACGCTATTTCTATAACCACAACAGCGAGTGCTTCCTCTGGTTCTTCGATAACCTTAAGAGGCGAGACCAACCAATTGGATGTAAATTCATCCAGCGGATCTAGTATAAATTCCAAAAATTTTGAAGCAAATAGTATCGTAGCCAAGGCAAGTTCAGGTTCTAGCATTTCCATTTATCCTCTAGAACGATTGGAGGCGAATAGCAGCAGTGGAGGGTCTATTTCTTATTATAACACACCTTCTGAAAATCTTATAGTCAACGAATCTAATTCAGGAGGGAGTATAAAATTAAAGCGATAAATATTCATTAAAACACCACATCATATGGTAACCATTTTAAAAATTATTATAATTGTTGTCCTAAATTACCTAGATTATATTTAATCCTTCTCGTAGTTTTCGTTAAAGGCTGAAGGTAGTAATTGAGGGATGAATTTAATAATGATCGGTAATAAAACACCACCACCTGGAAGAGCGAAAATAGCTAAAGACGGGATGCTTTTGAAGATATCATAAAGCTGAGCCTTAACTTTTGCTTTTTCTTCAGCGTTGAGTTCTCTCTTTGTTGATTGTGAGATTAAATAAACCAGCTCTTTACTTTGCATGATTTCTTTGGATAATCGATTCTTGTTGCGAGAAAGTAACAACTTGACCGCTTTTTGATTCTTATTGTAGAAATGAGTTAAGGGATTGCTGAAATGGAAATAAGCAATATTTTTTTTGTGGATGAACACAAATTTAAAGAGAAACTCTACCGCAGTCTCTATATGATGGTCTTTTAAATTTAATTGAGGCCCAAGTTTTGATAGAAAACTCAATTCATCAACTTCAACTTTTTCATCACTATAGATAGCCATACAAGTTAGATCAAGTAAATATAAACTTCCAGTATAATCTAATATTTCACTGTAGTGGATGTCCTCAATTTGCTTTATATCTTTTTCAGTTTGGAAATTATACCTTAAGGAACTTTGTAATAGTTTCAGGATAAGAGTATCGTATGAGGTCTGAGAGGTTTTTTGACCCAAAGCTAGGTAAACCGTTGACATAATAAGATACTCTAAAGATTTGGTATACTCACTTGGGGGTGTAGAACTAATTAAGGTTTTGTTATAGGTTAGCACATCAGTAAATAGCAAAGCGTTGGTTATAATATGACTGAAATTTTTCTGAATTAACCCCTCGTTGGTTTGAACTCTTTTGTGGATAAGTTGTTCCAATTTTTGTTCAGGTTTAGACTTTAACTTGAAGATAGATTTCAAATAATTTCTTTCCGAATAGATGGATTCATAAAACCCCGTTATTCTTGTGATAATTTCAATTGAGGGTTGATCATCAAAAGCCTTATGGTCAATGTATACCAGCGCCACAAAAAGATTAATTTTAGCAAGTTCTTGCTGAGTATACTTGAGCTTACTATTTAAAGGGATTAAAGCAGCCTGGCTAGAGCCATAAATAAATCCAGAACTTCTTAGAGTTTCATAAAAACGTTCTGGTTTGAGCGAAAGTAAATCGCTCTCCACAATGCTATGTAAGCATTTAGTAAGCCAACCTGATGCAGAAGGATTCATATAACAAAGGAACTATAAATTGGTATTTAATCGTAAACTTTAAGTGAAAAAGAGTCCAATTGGACTCTTTTAGATGAATTAATACGTTGTGGTGTTGGTTTAATTGGAATAAATCTTATTATAAAGATCGATATATCTTTCTTTTATAACTCTTCTTTTCAATTTCATAGTAGGAGTAAGTTGTTCTTCTTCGATGCTCCAAACGTCTGGCGTAAGTTCAAATCTTTTGATCTTCTCCCAGTTTCCAAATTTCTGATTGTAAAAGTCAATTTCTTCCTGAACTCTGTCAATTAATTCTTGGTGTGTTACCATTTCAGACAATGTACTGCCAAGATGAAGGTTTTTACGTTCTCCCCATTCTTTTACAAATTCTTCATTCAATTGTATAAGAGCGGCAGGCATTTTTTGACCTTCTCCAACGACCATAACTTGTTCAATAAATCGAGATTGTTTCATCACATTTTCGATAACCTGTGGCGCAATATATTTACCTCCAGAGGTCTTGAACATTTCCTTCTTACGATCGGTGATTTTCAAGAATCCTTCTTTATCTATTTCTCCGATATCTCCAGTATGAAAAAAGCCATTGTTTAAGACTTCGTCTGTTTTCTCTTTGTCTTTATAATAGCCCATCATGACTTGAGGACCTTTAACTAGAATTTCACCATCTTTTGCAATTTTAACTTCAGTTTCCGGTAAGGGATGACCTACTGTACCAATTTTGAAACCCCCATCTCTCATATCGTTGACAGCAACAACGGGTGAAGTTTCAGTTAATCCATAGCCCTCCATTACAGCCATTCCAGCGGCATTGAAGACTCGGGCTAGTCGAGGTTGTAGGGCTGCACTTCCAGAAGCAATAACTCTTAGGTTTCCACCTAAGGCTTCTTGCCATTTAACAAAAATTAATTTTCTTGCTAGTTTAAGGCGTGTTTCGTACCACCAGCCATTTGCACCATAAGGCTCATATTGTAAGCCTAGTTCAACGGCCCAGAAAAAAAGCATTTTCTTTATTCCCGTAAGGTCGGTTCCTTTAGCGATAATCTTATCGTAAACTTTCTCCAAAAGTCTTGGCACAGCAGACATTACCTCTGGTTTAACTTCTTTTAAATTGTTACTTATAGTTTCAATAGATTCAGCAAAGTAAACACTCACCCCACTAAATTGATACATATACTGAAGCATTCTCTCGTAAATATGGCAAACTGGTAGAAAACTTAATGCTTTTGCATTTCCTTGGTCCAAGGGTAGGCGGGTTGAACTATTAATGGCATTGCTAGCAATATTTTTGTGAGAAAGCATTACGCCTTTTGGCCGACCTGTGGTTCCCGATGTATATATTAAGGTGGCTAAATCGTTTTCGGTCACTTTGTCCATAAGAGATTGAACCTCAGATTGATTGCTCTCATCTGTTCCAAGCTCCAAAACTTCAGACCAATTTTTAGCGCCTTCAACGTCATCAAAAGTATAAACTTCTTTTAAAGAGTCTACTTGTCCTTTTATGGCCATGACTTTATCATACACCTCTTTATCGGAGACAAAGCAAAATTTAGACTCACTATGGTTTAAAACATAAGCATAGTCTTCTTCAGAAATAGTAGGATATATCGGTACATCTTGCGCGCCAAGTTGCATAATTCCAATATCCATGATATTCCACTCTGTTCTATTGTTGGTAGAAATAAGAGCTATTTTATCGTTGGGTTGCACACCAAGCCTTAGTAAACCTCGGCTTATTTTATTGAGTTGTGCAACATATTCTTTTGAAGAGGTAGATTTCCATTGGCCATTGTATTTTGTAACAAGAGCATCTTCTAGATTAAATTTTTCTAATTGATAGTATGGAAAATCAAATAAACGTTTAAGTGATGACATAGGTTTATGTTTTATAACAATGCAAAATATAAATTTTTTGAATCAAATTCTATAAAATTATCTTTTTAAACCAACTAAAATTTAGAATTCTCTAATAAAAGATCTAATGAATTGATAATGAGTGAGTTTTAAATTTTCGTTTAAATCATTCTTACATTAGAAGCCTAGAGCTTTATCATCTCCCCTATAATCGGCGCCACCTTCCAAACGACCATCTGGAAGCCTTAAGATAGCATCTACTTTCCCCAGAATCTTCCACTGCTGTTGAATTGGTGTGTAGCCTTTTAGCCTTAAAGAGTCCAATAAACTCGACTCAAAGCCTTTGGTTTCAAAAACGATCTCGTCTGGTAACCATTGGTGATGAAACCTTGGCGCATTGACCGCCTCTTGCATAGTCATGTCAAATTCATGAACATTTAAGATGGTTTGCAGCACCGAGGTAATAATGGTGGATCCTCCAGGAGTCCCTACACTCATCCAAAATTCATCGTTTTTCTCAACGATAGTAGGGGTCATAGAACTCAACATTCGTTTGCCAGGTTCAATAGAGTTGGCTTCCGCACCAATTAATCCAAACATGTTTGGGACTCCTGGTTTTGCACTAAAATCGTCCATTTCGTTATTAAGGAAAAAGCCTAGGTCATCGCTAAAAAGTTTGGAACCATAAGCCCCATTAAGAGTAGTTGTTGCAGAAATAGAATTTCCAAATTGATCTACTATAGAATAATGCGTAGTTTCTTCACTTTCATAGCCGATAATTTTGCCGTGCTCAATCTCTTTTGAAGGCGTGGCAGACTCAAAACTGAATGTCGACATTCTCCCTTGGAGATAGTCATCACTCAACAAGCTATCTACAGGAATATCTACAAAATCTGGATCTCCAAGATAAAAACTTCTATCGGCATAAGCTCTTCGCTCCGCTTCTGTAAGGATTTGAATATACGTTGTAGAATTATGTCCTAAAGCTCCTAAATCATAATCTTCTATCATCTTCAGAATTTGTCCCAGAACAATACCTCCACTAGAAGGAGGTGACATTGAAATAAGGGTTAAATCTTTATACTCCACTTCAATGGGTTTTCGCCAAACCGCTTCATAGGTTTTTAGATCCTCTAAGCTTAAAATGCCTCCATAGTGGGCTATAAATTCAACTAACTTTTGTCCAGTTTGACCTCTGTAAAATTCAGCTTTTCCATTTTTTAATATTCTTTCTAGGGTCTTAGCTAAAGCTAAATTCTTGAGAGTATCTCCTTGTTTGAAGTTTTTTGAAAAGAGTATAGAATCTTTGTTGATATCGAGAAAATCTTTTTGAAAGTGATTAAGCATTTCCGATTGATTTTCGGTCACTGCAAAGCCTTTTTTAGCCAATTCTATACTCGGTTTCAATAAAGCTGACATTGGTAAACTCCCAAATTTCTTATGAACTTCAAACATCCCAGCAATAGTTCCAGGCACCCCAATAGCTAAACTTCCTCTTCTGCTTAATGCTGGATTGGGATGACCATACTTATCTAAGAACATAGTTTTGGTGGAGGCTAAAGGCGCTTTCTCTCGATAATCTAAAGCTCCAGTTTCTCCATTAGCTTTTCTGTAAACCATAAAGCCACCACCTCCAAGATTTCCGGCAAACGGATAGCAAACGGCAAGAGCCATTTCTGTAGCTACCATAGCATCGAAGGCATTTCCTCCATCTTTTAGAACTTGAAGACCAATTTTGGAGGCTTCCTCTCGAGCAGAAACCACCATTGCAGAATCTGCCTGGTTTGTTGGCTTCTCAAGCTTAGGTCCCTGAGTAGTTGAAGTTTGGCAAGCTATGGAAAGGTTTAAAACATATAAGCAGCTTAAGGAGCTAAATGATTTTGCTAGGGATGTATTCATTATTTTTTAATTGCCAATATAATCTTTTACAATAAGTAAAGGAATTTGAAGATCTCTATTGAATAAATCTTCCGTAACGGTACCTAAGGTGAGCTTAGAAAAAGTATTGGAGCCTTTGTCGGCGACCATCAACAAATCAACATCATTTTTATAAGCTTCATTTTTTAATTTGGAAGCAATATTGGCTTCTCGCCCCAATATTTTATATTGTTTGACTTCCCCAGAGTAATTCATTTTATTGAGAAATTGATCGAACTTTTTGTCTACATAGCGACTCAGTTTAGGCTCTATTTTAGAGTTTGAGACGTAGGGAGAAAAATGAATAGGCAAACTATATACATGGACGGCCTCCAAATTAAAATTCTGTTTGGATTGAATATACAGTTAAACGAAAACCTGTCATCCTATTCCGTATAAAATTTTACAAGAAAATTTTATACGGAATCTTATGCTTAAGAAAGCAAGATGTAAGTTTTAATTTGTGACTTAGGTAATATTATAAAAGTTACCACGCTTACTTTTATAACAACTTCGTTTTATCGTTGGTAAATACATATTCCATTTTTCCGATGCGTATGTTATTTCTGCCTATGAGCGGTGATTTATTAATGACTCTTGAGTCATTAACATAAGTGCCTGTGCTATCTAAATCATAAATCCAAACATCGTCTTTGCAATTGATAATAACACAATGCCTTCTACTGATAGCTGTTCCTCCTTGCACTTTAATATCATTTACAGCATAATTATCTCTCCCAAATTTTACAATTGGCCTTGTAGTTTCCGCGTCCTTGAAATTATCAATACTACCTTGGTTGCCGTAAAGTGTTGATGTCTTAAAATTATTAAAACGATAATCCATGAAGAGCAACTTTGATTTAAATTTTGGTTTTTTATCGTAATTGTGGCTTAAATCAGTTTCTAAAATTACACTATAATTGTAGTCTAAAAAGTGATTTTTAGATTTGTCATTTTTTAAAACTGTATCAGGGAATACTGTTTTGCCGATATTGTGCATGGCAGAACAGATATAATAATTGTTTGCAAAGCATTGGTTAGCAGGCTCAATATCCAATAGGATTCTAGCTAAGTCCATTGCTGGTTCATAGCGGTTGGTTTCATAGTAACATTGAATCAATAAATTATAGGCTTCGTAGTCAGAGGGGTTACGGTGCAAATGGTCAGATAACAAAGAAATTGCGATTGGATAATTTTTTAACTCAAGATGTATCGAACCTAACTCTTTTTGAATAGCTAATCTTGGATTCCACTTGAGGGCTTTTTCATAGCATTTTTTCGCTAATTCTATTTGTTGTGCTTTCAAATGATATTTCCCTTTTTGAAGAAAAATATTCACATTTGGCTTTAATTTATTTTCTGCATATTCAAGAATTGAAAATGCCTTTTGCCATTTTTTCCTTTGTAAAAATTGAGCCGCTTTTTCAGCTAAATTTCCAGCTTGAATAACTTCTTTATCGAAGTTTATAGGAACTGACTGAGCTTCTATTGCTTCATGAAAATCTTTCATACTTTGAAAACGCTGCTCTGGTATTTGAGCAATAGCTTTTAAAATAATTTCTTGTTGCCAAGTGGGCAAGTCAGTTATTCCAAAATCTTTCTGATCATGTATATCAAATATTTCCTCTTGTGACTTACCAAAAAAAGGATTTTGCTTTGTATGTAGTTCTAATAATGTAACCCCCAAAGCATAGATATCAATTCTTGCGTCCTTAACCGTATCGGTTTCCCAAAGCAATGCTTCTGGACTCATATAAGATCTTGTTCCAGCACCAGTATTAGCAACGCCAAAGTCCGTTATTTTAATGATATGGTCTTCTGTAAAAAGTATATTATCTGGTTTTATATCGTGGTGGACAATGCCTTTTTCATGAACCAGTTGAAGTGTTTCAGTGAGTTGGCTCATCCATTTCCAAATAAAAGTAGAAACAATTTTTTCCTTTTTCATCATATCTCGCAAACTCCCTAAAGCACAATACTCCATGACGATATATAACAAATCTTCCTGAACAAAATGATGCTTGTATAAAACAATGTTGGGATGGTTGAACTTGGACACCATTTGCATTTCATAAATAAGATCATCCTGCTTTCTTTTGTCTTTGTCTTTTAACTGTTTGATAGCAACAAAACTCTGTGACCGTACTTCTTTCGCCAAAAACACCTCACCAAAGCCTCCAAAGCCCAAGTCTTTTATAAAGCGGTATTTGTTATCAAATAGTTTAGTCATTATTTTGGATTCAATTTGATCTTGTTTTAACTCACAAGATTTTGCTTTTTGTTTCTCTATTATCTATAGAAGTTATTCTCACCTGTTGTCTTGGTTTGTAAAGTTGGCAGTAATATATAATCAATGTTCAATTTCTATTCATAAAATATTAATCAACATCATAACGGCTTTCATAATATTCTTTATCCGCCATTATATTCATCAATAATTTCAGTCTCAGTAACCATTTCATATTCATAATTAAATATAATTGATGCTGTCATTTTTTTTTACGATTTTATTAAATCAACCTAGATTTTATACTTAAGATACTGGATTATCTTAGCTAAGTTGTTTCAGCTTTTGGCTCTATTAGATTATGCTTTTTTACCCTATGTTTTATTGCATGATTTGATATTAATTTTTGATAGAATATAATAAATTTTTTATAAAATTATTTATTGTTTTTTATTCTCGCCTTCATGGTCTTTCACAACTTCTTCATCGCGATACTTACAACAAGCGTGTACAGAATTGTATTGTTCCTCTGTCGCTTTAATTTCTTTTGTGTCGTGACCAACTGCAGCTAGACTTTTACAAATTGTTGTTACATTGGTTTTACGCTCGTCAAAAATGAGTTTTAACTCATGTGTATCTACACTCCAAACGGCAGATTTAACGCCTTTGGTTCTAATGGCTGCTTTTTCAATACGCTCTTTACACATGCCGCAAATCCCATCTACTTCCATAGAAACGCGTGCATTTTTGTTCTGTGAGAATGCAAACATTCCAAAACTTAATAGTACTAATACAATTACTTTTTTCATTTTATTCTGAATTTATTTTAGGATCTCATTTAGTGAAATTCTGTTTTATGGTTATTTTACTTTTCTGTCTTTTCAAGCGAAATCGAGATCTAAAATAGTTTTAGACTGCGCTCAAACAAGCGGATATTTTAATTATTAATTATAAGATTTCTGCTTTCGCAGGAATTGGTCACTTTATTTTATAACGTAACCCTGCATAATACAAACTTCCAAATATTGGACCATATACAAAGTTACTGTCAAAATTTGAACCAAAAGGATTGTCTGCACTAATTATTGGGTTCGGCTGACGCACATTGGTTACATTTTCTCCACCTAAATATATTTCAAATTTTGGTGAAAATACCTTAGTGACTTGTAAATTTAACGTTCCTATGGTTGGCGAAAAATCATCTAACTGAAATTGTGGCGCGCTTAAATCTGTACTCGGAAAGCGCTGTGCACTTATCCAGTTGTATGTCGCATCAAACTTCCACTGTGTTCCTTTATCCGTTCGATGCGTTTCATACCCCGCATTTGCGAACAACCGGTGTTTTGGTACTAAGGGTTTTTCTAAGCGACCACTGTTGAAATCAGTTTGAATATCGTAGTATTTGTAAGCCAATCGTAAATCGAAACCTTCAAAAGTATTGTGATTAAATTCAAACTGAAAACTATTCGCAAAACTTTGCCCTTCAAGATTATAAAAATTAATTTCAAAAGGATTTTCCCAATCTACAACCACTTGATTTTGAAAATCGGTTCGGTAAAAATCAAATGTGACGTCAGCATCTCTTCCAAATAAATTAAAACCTTGAAGATAACTCACACCATAATTCCAGGCTATTTCTGGGTCTAATCCGTAAATCTCTCCTCCGTCGTTTAGAATATTAATCTGTCTTGAACTTGCAAACAAATTCAGATTTTCAGCAAAAATATTAGCACTTCGTTTACCGCGACCTATGGATGCTCTAAATGCAGATTTTCCCCAAGGCGTGTATCGTGCATGTAACCTAGGTGTTACAAAAAGACCTAGTTTATTGTTTTGATCAACACGAACACCAGCGGTCATTGTGAGTTTATCTAAATCGTCATAAGCATATTCAAAAAAACCACCAAAAGAGTTCTCTATACGTTCAAAATTCTGAGTTTTTACGAGCTCTTCAAACTGATCATACGTAAAACTTAAACCTGTTTTTATTTTGTGACGCGAGTCTGAAATAATAGTATTATACATCACATTAGAGTAAAAGCTATTGTGCTGAATGTCATAAATATTTAACCCAAAATAAGAGTCTTGTTTATGGTGGCTAAACGCCGTTTGAAATCCGATACTTTGATACGGAATTTCAGGATTTACGTAACCTAGCTTGGTACTGACTTCAAAACGTTCGGTATTAATTTGGCTTCCCCAATTGTTTGTAGTTAGTTTATCTGTATCAGGATTAAATGCGACTTGTCCAGCTTGTTTTTCGTCATTAAGATATCTCAAATTTATAAAACTTACAACACCTTTTTCTAAGTTGGTGTATTGCCAGCGGTTCATCACATTAATTTGATTGTAAAGTGGCATATCTAAAAAGCCATCATCATTAACATCGTGTTTTTGTTGTTGTGTATTGCCGTGTAAATACAACCCAGTACTCCATTTATCTGATACCTCGGTATTAAAATGTGTATTTAATTCTACCCGTTCATTTGTGGCGGCGTACAGATTTACAAAAATCTTATCATCCGTAGTGGGCTTAACCATCTCCACATTAATTTGGCCTGCAATGCTTTCAAAACCATTAACAACACTACCGGTTCCTTTTGTTATCTGAATGCTCTCCACCCAGGTACCGGGAATAAAACTCAGTCCAAAAGCTTGTGACGCACCACGAATTGCAGGTATATTTTCAGTCGCAATTAAAATATAGGGCGTGGTTAAACCTAGCATTTTAATTTGTCGCGTTCCTGTAACAGCATCTGCAAAATTAACATCAATAGAGGGATTTGTTTCGAAACTCTCTGCCAAATTACAACATGCTGCCTTTAGCAATTCCTCACTTGTAACCGTAAAGGTGTTTGTAGCTTGAATATAAGATTTTACAGTGGCTTGTTTTCTAGATGTCAGAATAACGGCGTCTAAATCATTACTAACTTGCAAAACATGCTTGATGTACTTGTTTTCTGTTACGGAAATAGTGTCCGTTTTAAAGCCAATATAACTGATAACTACTTTACTATACGAAAATTTGTAAGGCAATGAAAATGTACCATCTTCACCAGTAATAACGCCAACCGATGAATCTAACCAATACACACTCGCGCCTGGCAGAGGCAGTTCTTTCCCTGTACTTGTTTCTAAAACAATACCTTTTAGTTGTTCTTGTGCGGTTACTATTAGCGACAAAAACATAAAACTTAATATTAAATATTTTTTCATTTATTTGATTTATAGGTATGACTATTAGCACATAAATGTGTACTTCTTTTTTAACTAAGGGTCGTTACTAAATCAAATAAGGTAAGTTTCATCTAACACCTGAATGTCTTCGATGAGTACTGGTGGAGAATAATCTTTATGCGGAAAAAGCGAGTTTGACAAATCTGCAAAAAGACTGATATAGGAATAGGTATAAGCAAATAAAACGTTTTGTTGAATTGTTTCTAAATCTTCAAATGACTTTAAGGTAACTTCAGAAAGTCCCTCAATCACATCAATTTCATTTTTACAACAATTTATTTTTACGATATCAGCTTGCTTCTGTTTAAAAAATTCTGCATCTCCACATTTTTCACTCTCAGAAAATATAGCCACATCAATTAAAACATCTCCACAAAAATGCTTCTCTATCGTTAATGATAATGTCGAAAACAGCACCAAAAGTGATAACGCAATAGAAATGGTCTTATGTGTATATGTAAATTTCACAATACAAAGTTACAAAAATTCTTAATTCGTTAAAGTAGTATTATTCAACTATTAATGATTCAAATTATGGTAAGAAAATCCGAATTCAACACCGATTAATTGTTGTTGTTGTGAGAAAAGAATAATACCAAATTATGTTTATAATGCCGTATGAATAAATTGAATTATTTTTTGATTGATTGATTGAAATCAAAAATAACTAGCATAGCCTTAGCTACGGTAATTATTTTTGATGAAAAGCAGGCGAAAAAGAAACGATTTATTGCGTCATTATAGGTCTAATTTGGTATAATATGAACTAATTTTCGGTTGATCAGTAAATAAACCTTTTATTCCTAAGGCTACATATTTTTTAGTCCAACGCTGTTGGATTCTTGCACCAGTGTTTAAATAATCTGCAAGTTCGTTTCTAGTTTTAAAACGCTTGGTAAGGATAGATTCTAGACAGATTATTCGTTTCTCAAGCTAATGACTTGATTGCTTTTTTCGAAATGATTTTAATTCAAACACACTTTCTGTTATCTAGAATTCATAAGGTTTTGCTACTGTTAACTATAAACAAAAATAACAACGTTAACTATTTAAATTGGTATTAGAACTTTAAGACCAATTTTGGAGGCTTCCTCTCGAGCAGAAACCACCATTGCAGAATCTGCCTGGTTTGTTGGCTTCTCAAGCTTAGGTCCCTGAGTAGTTGAAGTTTGGCAAGCTATGGAAAGGTTTAAAACATATAAGCAGCTTAAGGAGCTAAATGATTTTGCTAGGGATGTATTCATTATTTTTTAATTGCCAATATAATCTTTTACAATAAGTAAAGGAATTTGAAGATCTCTATTGAATAAATCTTCCGTAACGGTACCTAAGGTGAGCTTAGAAAAAGTATTGGAGCCTTTGTCGGCGACCATCAACAAATCAACATCATTTTTATAAGCTTCATTTTTTAATTTGGAAGCAATATTGGCTTCTCGCCCCAATATTTTATATTGTTTGACTTCCCCAGAGTAATTCATTTTATTGAGAAATTGATCGAACTTTTTGTCTACATAGCGACTCAGTTTAGGCTCTATTTTAGAGTTTGAGACGTAGGGAGAAAAATGAATAGGCAAACTATATACATGGACGGCCTCCAAATTAAAATTCTGTTTGGATTGAATATACTCAGCAAATGAAAAGCATTTTTTTGAAGCACCAGAAAAATCAGTACCAATCCACACTTTTTCCAATTTTGTTTTCATAGTGGAGGGAACCCATAAAAATTGACATTTTATGGTTCTTAGTAGTTTAAACCCGAGACTGCCGGAGCCGTTTTGATTGTTTTTATTGCCTAAAATAAGCAAGTCGATACTGTATTTATTCACGATATAACTCATTAAGGATTCTGTATAAGGATCATCAGAAATCAATACTTCCCACTCTACTTTTGCAGTAAAGTTTGCTTGTATCATGTCCTTAAGTTCATCGGTAATAATGCTTTCTAGATCTACATTTTCGATTTCTTTTTCAAGGACTTCAGATATTTCGTATCGCTTAATATTATGAACAAAATAAACTTTTTTGACGTCGGTTAATTCAGTAAAAAAAGAACTGTAGGTGATTAATTGTTGATCAATATCGGATAAGTCTAAACCGACTAACACTTTATTTAATGTTCTCATGATGATTCATTTTTATTGCGTTTTTTGATAATCTTTCTTACAATTTCTTCGTAATCTTCTTTCTGAACATCCTCTTTGTAGCGTTCGTGTTTTTTGACCTCATCCTTCAATCCCTTGTACAAGGAATAGCACATGACAAGGAGGATGATGGCAAAAGGCAAACCAGAAGCAATTGCTGCAGTTTGAAGTGCTCCAAGTCCACCACCTATAAGTAGGACCGCTGCAACAGCTCCTTCGGTAATCGCCCAAAAGATTCGTTGTCCCACAGGAGCGTCAATTTTACCACCAGTGGTAAGACTATCTATAACTAGAGATCCTGAATCTGAAGAGGTTATGAAAAAGCCAATAATCAAAAGAATGGCAACTACATTAAGAGCTATGGTAAAGGGGAAGTCCTCAAAAAAGACGAATAAGGCAGTGGCTACATCGTTGTCAACCGCTGTGGAAATTGCATCGTTACCATTCATAATTATATCTAATGCAGAATTTCCAAAAGCTGTAATCCAAAAAAATGTAATTAAGCTAGGAACTATCAAAACTCCAAGGATAAATTCTTTAATCGTTCTCCCTTTGGAAATTCTGGCAATAAAGGTTCCAACAAAAGGAGACCATGATATCCACCAACCCCAATAAAAAATTGTCCAATTATTTTGCCAATCTCCTCCCGTAAAACTTTCATTCCAAAGTGAGATTTCCACAACACTGCTAAAATAATTTCCTAAATTTTCTAAATAACTTTCAAAAATAAAAAGGGTAGGGCCTAAGATCAAAACTAAAGCCAACAGTAAAACGGCTATCCTGATGTTCCACTCACTTAACACCTTTACCCCTTTGTCGACTCCAAGAACCACCGAAATTGTTGCTACTAAGGTAATACCTGCAATAAGCAATACTTGGGTAGTAGTTCCACTACTTAATCCGAAGACCTGTTCTAAGCCTGCAGCTACTTGTTGTACTCCAAACCCAAGTGAAGTCGCCAGACCAAATAAAGTGGCTAAAACTGCAAAAATATCAATAATATCTCCTATAACACCATAGATTTTATCGCCCAAAAAAGGATAAAAAACACTTCTTATCGTTAGTGGTAAACCTCTAGAATAGGTGAAAAAAGCTAAGGCTAAACCTACTAAAGCATAAATAGCCCAGGGGTGAAAACCCCAGTGTAGAAAAGTAAAATTCATGGCTTGCTTGGCTGCTGCAATCGTGTCTGCATCAGCATTAGGAGGTGCGCCAAAATGGGTTACAGGTTCGGCAACACTCCAAAATAAAAGGCCTATTCCCATACCAGCGCTAAACAGCATTGAGAACCAAGATATGGTCTTAAACTCTGGCTCAGCGTCCTTTCCTCCAAGTCTTATTTTACCAAACTTGCTAAAGGCTAGGTAAACAACAAAGATTAAGAAAAAATTTACGCTAAATACAAATAACCAGCCACCATACTCTGCCACTTGGTTTTGGACAGTGCTAAAAAACTCTTCAGCTGATTCCTTATAAATTAGAGTTAGAGCAATTCCTATGGTGATCAAAATTATGGAAGAAAAAAAGACGGGACCGTTGACCTCGAGTCCAAAGATGGATTTCTTTTCATCACTTCTAGTAACTTTTTCTGACATAAATTTTATTTTAATCCCTTTTGAGGGTTTAATTATTCGAAGGCTTTCCTCGAATTTTTAAAATGGTTTTCCTAATTCAAACCTCATCAGCTTGCCCTGGAGGTTCCTTATTTTATAAATTATCTAGATTTGGTATCCGTTAAAAAGTAATAACCAAAATTTATATTGAATCTGGCTTCCCAGCCTAAGTTTGGTTTTCCTTGTCCCAATTCGTTTGTAAAATCACCACCAAACCAAGAATGGTTATATCCTGCAGCATAATCTATATAAATATACACATCTCCAGCGGTTATGAGCATGCCAGTGACATTCATAGCTGAGTTTTTGAAACCTTGAGCACGCTTATCCATGTACCCAAAGTCGTTGTAAAATTTAAGGTGACTTATGAGGCCAATATCCACGGGGAGGTCATAAGAAATGGCAGCGGTATACATTTCAAAATCTGAAGCTATATCATAAGGAAATCCATAAGCCCCCATGCGAACAATGTCTCTACTTTGTCCATCAGCATTGATGGGATTGTGACGTACTGTAAGTAACTCGGTCTTTAAATTCCAGCGTTTGTAAAATAGCTCATGGTGGAGCCCTAGAGCATGATGGTCTCCAGTTTTTTTAGTATCGATGTTATACAAACCACCATATTGAGCAGAAAGGCCAATGCGATGCTTGAACTCCTCACCAGTCTTGTAAATAAACTTTCCGTTAAATTGATTGATCTCCTTATTTTTACCTACAATATCGTACGCATATCGATTGGGGCTTACTTCATTGGAGCCCCCCAAATCGAACAACTCAGAGTTTTTGAAAAAAGCTAGCTGATATTCAAATTTATCTCCTTTATTCATATATTTAATTCCCATATCATGGTCGTCTTCTAGACCTACATAATAGGTCAAATTAAAAAACCAATTATTAGAGTTATAAGTCTGAATCCCAAAGGGAACTTGAGTTAAGCCAATTTGAATATCTTCTTGTTCGCTTAGCGTATATCCCATCCAACCTCGTTTCAAAAAACCTCCCCCAAAGGCAGTAGAATATTCTCGGTACTCAACATTGAGATACACACCTTTGTACCTTGCTTCAGCATTCACTCGAAAAATATCATAGACAAAGTCACCTCCAATATCTTTTTGGTCAGAATTCCAGGAACTGAACAAATAATTATAACGTAAAGCTCCGCCTATATCTACAATAGGTTTGTCTTGACTATAATTTAAAAATGGAATCCAAATGAGGAGCAATATTTTTCTCATCTTTGGGTTTTATTATAATATTAAGCCTTTTTTTTATATTTTCAATAACTTATTTTACATAAAAGACTGAAAAACAAAGAGATAAAAACAAATTGATCATATTTATAAGTCGATATTTTTCTGAAAATTCGATTCATAATTTTATCAATTCTCATTTTTGTTAACCTGTTTCAAAGTGAAAAAGATCCAGTTGTATCATGATTTTTATTAAATTGAACGATTAAAGTACAAATTAAAAAACTGAAAGGCTTTAGCTGTTACAGAATTATTTTAAAATTTAGAATACGCTAGTGTCTTTTGCCTTTCCAAGTCCCTCCGTATTTATACTGCGGTTCTTTTTGATATTTTTCAACACACGTTTTACAAGCGAATACCCATGCTTTTCCTTTTTTGATTTGAATTCTATACAAGATTTCAAAGTCGTGATTACAAATAGCACAAGTCTTTGTTTTCAAATCAATGTAAAAATTATCGGGTGAGCCTTTGAATGATCTCTTTGTGTTGAGGGAATATCTGCTGAAGTTCTTTGGGTTCTGCTAGTTCGAAGTCATCAAAATCAAATCCTGGAGCCACTGTACAACCTACTAAAGCAAAGCTATCTTCAGTTTTTATTTCTGCTGCAAACCAATGCTGAGCGGGAACTACAAACTGAGGAGTTTCATTTTGACCAAAGTCGTTTCCGATGCTCACTTGAGAATATTCACCTTCAGGTGAAATCATATGGAGTGTAATGGTTTCCCCTAAATAAAAATGCCAAGCTTCATCTTGATTTACTTTATGAAACGCAGAAAATTCATCTGAAGTGAGCATAAAATAGATGCATGTACTTGCGTTTCTACCAGAAGTAAATTCAGAAGGTAAAACAGATTTTGGAAGTAGGATTTCACTTCTATAGGTTTCCTTAAAATAGCCTCCTTCAGGATGTTTTTCGAGCTGAAGTTTCTCAATCAGTTCTTCTTTTCTAAGCATGTTTTAGTGTTTATCTAACCAGTGTTTTGCATTTTGAAAAGCTTCTATCCAAGGCGAAACTTCATCTTTTCTATTTTTTGGGTAATGGGCCCAGTTCCATGAAAAGGTGGAACGTTCCAGATGAGGCATCATTACAAGGTGTCGCCCTGAATCATCACACAACATAGCAGCATTATAATCTGAACCATTCGGGTTACAAGGAAACTCTTCTCTGAAGTATTTTGCAGGAATGGAATACTTAGATTCTTCTAAGGGTAAGTGAAATTTGCCTTCACCGTGTGCTGCCCAAATTCCTAAAGTAGAACCTTCAAGGCTTTTTAGAATGATGCTATTGCTTTCTGCAATATCGACCGCGGTGAATCTACATTCAAATTTGCCAGAGTCATTATGAAGCATTTTAGGTTTGTCTTCATGGTGAGGAGTAATGAGTCCTAGCTCTATGAACAGTTGGCAACCATTACACACGCCTAAAGATAAGGTGTCTTCCCTATCAAAGAAATTACGCAAAGCCAAATTAGCATTTTCATTGTATTTGAAAGTACCAGCCCAACCTTTAGCGCTGCCTAAAACATCAGAATTGGAAAAACCGCCAACTGCTGCTATAAACTGGACATCTTCAAGGGTTTCTTCACCAGACATTAAATCTGTCATGTGAATGTCTTTCACATCGAATCCAGCTAAGTGCATGGCTCTAGCCATTTCTCGTTCACTGTTAGATCCTTTTTCTCTTATAATAGCTGCTTTAATTCGCTTACCTTTTACAGGTTTAAGTTTTCCATCAAAATGCCCTGGAAAGTTAAATTTTAAAGCATTGTATTTAAAATTATCGTGACGTTCCTTGGCTTTTTTCTCACCACTTTGGTGCTTGTCGAATTCATAAGAAGTTTGCATCCAATGAGTTCTATACGTATTGATATTAAATTCTAAATTTTGATCTTTATGAGAAATCTTGAGTGACCCAGAGGCATTAACTTCTCCTAAATATAAAGGCTCAATACCAAGTTCTTTAAACTCATTTGTGATCTCGTCATTCACTTGAAAGACAATACCAGAATTTTCTGAGAATAGAATTTTAAAAATATCTTGTTCTTTAAACTTTGAAAGCTGGATATCAGCTCCAAGGTTATTGTCTGCAAAACACAATTCCAGCAGCGTTGTTATCAAACCACCAGAAGAAATATCATGTCCACTTGCTATTTTATGATGTTTAATTAAAGTTTGAACAGCATTAAACTTCTTTTTAAACTCTTCATCTTTATGAATTCCCGGTGCTTTACTTCCTACTTTACTTAAGATTTGAGCAAAAGCAGAACCCCCTAATTCCAAACTATGCTGAGATAAATCTAAATAGTAAATGGATCCACTATCTTTCTGAAACATGGGTTCTACAACATTTGTAATGTCATTACAATTTGCTGCGGCGGATATAATAACGGTTCCTGGAGAAAGCACATCTTTGTCTTTATAACGTTGCTTCATCGACAAGGAATCTTTCCCAGTAGGGACATTGATGCCTAAATTAATGGCAAATTCTGAAACGGCCTGCACAGCATCATACAATCTTGCATCTTCTCCAGCATTATTACACGGCCACATCCAGTTGGCAGATAACGACACTGAAGTTAAATTGTCTTTTAGGGGAGCCCAAATAATGTTGGTGAGGGCTTCAGCAATAGAATTTTTGGCACCAGCAACAGGGTCGATAAGTCCAGAAATAGGGGAGTGACCAATAGAACTGGCAACACCTTCTTTCCCGTTGTAATCTAAAGCCACCACTCCACAGTTGTTGAGAGGAACTTGAAGTGGGCCCAGGGTTTGCTGTACAGCAACTCTTCCAGTCACACAACGATCTACTTTATTGACTAGCCAGTCTTTACAAGCTATAGATTCCAGCTGAAGCAGTTGTTCTACGTAGCTGTAAATGTGGTCTGGATTATACTTTATGTCACTATACTCTCTATGTATTCTCTGGTCTTTCATGAAGGTCTTTGGAGAACTTCCAAACATATCTTCAAGTTTAAGATCCAGAGGTTTTTCTTGAGTTTTAGAATTCTTAAAAACAAATTGATGATCGTTAGTGACCTTTCCAACTCTGTACATTGGCGAACGTTCACGTAGAGCAACTTTTTCTAAAAATTTAGAATCTTTTTCACTGATGACAAGTCCCATGCGTTCTTGAGATTCGTTACCAATAATCTCTTTAGCGGAAAGCGTTGTGTCTCCTACAGGGAGTTTGTTGATATCGATATGGCCTCCGGTGTCTTCTACCAGTTCACTTAAGCAGTTCAAATGTCCGCCAGCGCCATGATCGTGGATGGAACGAATAGGATTATGATCCAATTCCACCATGGCTCTAATAGCATTGGCTGCTCTTTTTTGCATTTCAGGGTTAGACCGCTGTACAGCATTTAATTCAATACCGCTATCGAATTTTCCGGTGTCCGAAGAAGATACTGCAGCACCTCCCATACCAATTCTATAATTGTCTCCTCCAAGGATGACAATATCGTCATTTTCTTGAGGTAGTTCTTTTTTAGCTTGATCAGCTTTACCGTATCCAACACCTCCAGCTTGCATAACGACTTTATCGTAAGCTAAAAGTCTATCGTGTTCTTCATGTTCAAAAGTGAAAAGAGAACCATTGATGAGAGGTTGTCCAAACTTATTACCAAAATCTGAAGCCCCATTGGAGGCTTTAATCAAAATATCTAACGGACTTTGGTACAGCCAGTCTCTTTTAGCAATGGCTTTTTCCCAAGGTTTGTCATCTTTTAATCTTGGATAAGCAGTCATATACACTGCAGATCCAGATAAAGGTAAAGATCCTTTTCCCCCAGCTAGCCTGTCTCGAATTTCACCCCCGCTTCCCGTTGCTGCACCATTAAAAGGTTCTACAGTAGTTGGAAAATTATGAGTTTCTGCTTTTAAGGAAATAACAGAGTTGAACCTAGAATTTTTATATTCTGAAGCTATATCTGGTCTTTGAGGAGCGAATTGCTCAACTTCAGGTCCTTTAATAAAAGCGACATTGTCTTTGTAGGCAGAAACGATTGTATTGGGATGCGTTTCAGAGGTTTTTCTAATCAGTTTAAAGAGGGACTCTTTTTGCTCTTCTCCATCAATAATAAAAGTACCATTGAAAATTTTATGGCGACAATGCTCCGAGTTGACCTGAGAAAAACCGAAAACCTCAGCATCGGTAAGGTGGCGGTTCAGTTTTTTGGATAAGTCCTTTAGATAATTGACCTCCTCGCCATTAAGCGCTAAACCTTCTTTTTGATTGTAAGCGGCGATGTCCTTTATCTCTAAAACCGGTTCTGGTTCTATATGGATTGTAAACAGTTCTTGATCCAGTTCATTATACTTTTGGAAAAGCATTTTATCAAAACGCGTTTCTTCAGAAGTAACTTCATGAAATTCTTCAATCCTAGAAATTCCTTTAATTCCCATGTTTTGAGTAATTTCTACTGCATTGGTACTCCATGGAGTGACCATAACTTGTCTAGGCCCAATAAAGTGACCCTTCAAATGTTTTTCATCTACAAATTGGGCATCGCCAAAGACCCATTTTAGTTTTTTGATGGTTTCGTAATCCGGTCGTTTATCTATGGAAATAGCAAAATAATGCGTCGATTCAGCCTTGAAGAAGATTATCATTTCTTGATGAATTAAAGTGTGTTTTGACGCCTTCAAAATTACGATAAATATGTGAGTATTTTTAGAAATTGGTTAAGTTTGACCTGAGAGAAGAAATGCAGATTTCTAGATTGCTAAAAATTAATTTCAAAATTGAATTCTTGAGAAACACCACCCTAAAGTTACTGGCCATTTTTTTTCCAATTCAATTGCTTTTTATTTTCATTCTTAAGCGATTTCCTGATTTGGTAGAAACCTATTATAGCCAGTCGTTGTTTCTTTACATCTCTCAATTTCAACATTTTTTAACGTCATGGATTCCTTTTTCTATCGGCGACCTTTTTTATTCAGCTTTGGTATTAATTATTCTGGGATGGCTTATTAAGCTCATACGAAGAAAAACTAAAAGTCTAAAGACGATGCTGCTAGAAGCTTTTGCATTTGTTTCCTTAATCTATTTTTTATTTCATGTATTCTGGGGATTTAATTATTACAGGCTTCCGCTTCATGAATCTTTAGGAATTTCTACGGAATATAGCAAAGCAGACTTATTGGATTACACTTGCCATCTCATTCAGCAAACCAATACTCTACATTCTCAATTGGTGACTGAGGACAGTTTAAAGGTTGACTATGATTTTACACAAAAGGAAGTTCAAAATTTGGTGTTTCAAGCTTATCAAAACACTAGCAATACCGATTTGAAGATTACTTACCGGATAGAAAACTTAAAGCCCTCTTTGTTTTCGCTCCCACTTTCCTACGCAGGATTTAGTGGTTATGTGAACCCCTTTACGAACGAAGCTCAGTATAATTACAAAATACCAACTTATAAATTTCCTACAACGATGGCTCACGAGATCGGACATCAGTTGGGCTTTTCTAAGGAAAACGAAGCTAATTTTATAGCCTCTATCATCACGATGGAAGATGAAAATAAATTTTTACGTTACTCAGGTTTAACTTTTGCTTTAAAGTACAGTCTCAATGATATGTATAAAAAAGACCCCATCCTATCAGAGGTTTTGATATCTGATCTTCATCCTGGAGTTCTTAAAAACTACCAAGAAGTGCAAAACTTTTGGGAAACCTACACAGGTCCAGTGGAGTTGATTATGGAAAAAGTATACGGCAATTACCTAAAAGTCAACAACCAGCCCCAAGGCATAGAAAGTTATAGCTATGTAGTGGCCTTGCTGGTCAATTACTATCAACAACAATTACATTAATCACTAAATTTAATCTCAATGAAACAAAATGTCTTCTTATTATTTTGCTTATTTAGTTTAAGTCTTTTTGCTCAGGATTATTTTCCTGAAAACAAGGCTGTAAAAACTAAATCCAGCAATTATATCGCTTTGGAATCTGCGATTATTCATATTTCTCCATCAGAGACTGTTGAAAATGCTACTCTTTTGATTAAGGATGGAAAAATCGTAGACGCCGGTAAAAATGTCAAACTACCAGAGAATACAGTTAAAATTGACGCCAAGGGAAAACATATCTATCCGTCCTTTGTTGAGGTCTATTCAGACTTCGGAATAAAAGATATCAAAACAGCGCCAAGTTCTTCACAGCCTCAGTACGAGCCTAACCGAAAAGGCTACTATTGGAATGATCATGTAAGACCAGAGCAATCTGCAACATCTCATTTCAAATTTGATGAAAAAACTGCAGCAAGCCTGCGTAAAGCTGGTTTTGGAGCTGTAAACACTCATATGACTGATGGATTTATACGAGGAAACGGTGCTTTAATGGCGCTAGTGGAAGGGGATAACTTCAACAGTAACCTGCTGAATGAGAATTCTGGTATGTATTATGAATTTAGCAAAAGCAAACAATCGAGACAAGCTTACCCAAGTTCTATAATGGGATACACCGCTTTGTTAAGGCAATTTTATCACGATAGCAAAGCTTATCAAAACAATATTATAGAAGAGAAAGATCTCGCTATTGAAGCGTATTTAGCTAAGAAAAGTTTGCCTCAATTATTTTCTGTAGACGATTATCTTGATGCTTTACGTGCCGATAAGATCGGAGATAAGTTTGGAGTACAATACACCATTATTGGATCTGGAGATGAATATAAACGAGTAGAAACCATAAAAGCGACCAACGCTCACTTTGTGTTGCCTTTAAAATTTCCAGACGCCTACAATGTTGAAGATCCTTTTTTAAGAGAATACCTCTCTTTAGGAGATATGAAACACTGGCAGTATGCTCCAGTAAATGCTAAAATCCTTTCAGAAAATGGTATAGACATATCATTTACAACCAAGGGTTTAAAATCTCCAGACGATTTACTCAAAAATCTTAAGAAGTCAGTTGACTTAGGTTTGGATAAAACCACAGCTTTTGCAGCTTTAACTACTCAGCCTGCCAAGGTTATCGGTGCTTCAGACCTTTTAGGAACGTTGGAGAAGGGTAAAATTGCCAACTTTATTATCACGTCTCACGAATTGTTTGAAGACGAATTCAAAATTCATGAAAATTGGGTTCAAGGTCACCGTCATAGTTATGAGCCTTTGGATGTTGTGGATATATCAGGAAACTATGATTTGGTTCTTAATGGTGAAACTTTCGATATGGACATCAAAAACAAATCTGGAAAATTCTCTGTTGAAGTTAAAAAGGATACTTTAAAATTAGGAACTAAACTTAGTTATGAAGAGGACTGGATGACCCTAATTTTGAGTGATGCTGACAAGTCCAAAGAAGAGTATGCTATTTTATCTTCAAAAATAGAGCCTTTTCAATCAAACTTCAGTGGTAAAGCTATTTTAGCAAATGGGGATACCGCAAGTTTTAAGGCTACTCGACAAACAGAGGAATCTTCAGAAACTTCAGAAGAAGAAAAGGAGGAAGAAGAAGAAAGTATGGAAATGCTGTCGATGTCTTATCCTAATTTGGCTTACGGAAGGGATGAAGCCTCTACGGAACCACAGCGTTTGTTGATTAAAAACGCTACAGTGATTACTGGAGAATCTGAAGGAACGCTAGAAAATACAGACGTTTTACTAAAGGATGGGAAAATCGATAAAATCGGTAAAGATTTGAGCGATAGAGGTGCAAAAGTAATTGACGGAAGTGGTAAGTTTTTAACGGCAGGAATTATAGATGAACATTCTCATATCGCGGGAACTTCCATCAATGAAGGAGGGCACAATTCCTCTGCAGAAGTCACTATGGAAGATGCGGTAGATCCAGATGATGTAAGTATTTATAGAGCAATTGCAGGTGGAGTGACTAGTATACAGTTATTACACGGATCTGCAAATCCAATTGGTGGACGTTCTGCTATTTTAAAATTGAAATGGGGAGAGAACGCAGAAGACCTTATTTATGACAATTCACCAAAATATATAAAATTTGCCCTTGGGGAAAATGTAAAACAATCCAACTGGGGTGGGAACTCAAGATTCCCGCAATCTAGAATGGGTGTGGAGCAAGTGTTTAGAGATTACTTCTCTAGAGCTAAAGCTTATGGTGAGAAAAAAGCCACAGGAGAGCCTTACCGATACGATGACGAAATGGAAACTCTACTTGAAATTATCAATGGAGAGCGATTTATCAGTTGCCATTCTTATGTTCAAAGTGAAATCAATATGCTGATGAAAGTAGCCGAAGAATTCGATTTTAAAGTCAACACGTTTACGCATATTCTGGAAGGCTATAAAGTTGCGGATATCATGAAAGAACACGGCGCTGGAGCTTCAACCTTTAGTGATTGGTGGGCTTACAAATACGAAGTGAAAGATGCGATCCCTTTCAATGCATCTATCATGCACAACCAAGGAGTTACTGTAGCCATAAATAGTGATGATGGCGAAATGATAAGACGCTTAAATCAAGAAGCCGCCAAAAGCATGAAATATGGTGGAGTTTCAGCAGAAGACGCTTGGAAATTTGTCACGCTTAATCCTGCAAAACTTCTTCATCTAGACGATAGAGTGGGAAGTATAAAAGAAGGAAAAGACGCGGATGTAGTTCTTTGGAATGCAGATCCTCTCTCCATTTACTCGAAACCAGAAAAAACGATTATAGAAGGGGTTGTGTATTTTGATATCGAAAAAGATAAAGCTATGCGCGATCAAATTCAGAAGGAAAGACAATTCTTAATCCATAAAATGATGAAGGCTAAAAACAAAGGTTTAAAAACTCAGCCTATTCAAAAGAAAGAGAAAGCCTTTCTACACTGCGATAGTTTAGATGATATTAACCATATACACGAATAAGATGAAATATATACATATACTATTAAGCTGTGTCGTTGCGTTGGCCTCTACACAATTTATAAATGCTCAACAAACCCCAGCAGCACCGCAATCTGAAGCTATTTCGATAGTAGGAGCGACCGCTCATATTGGTAATACCGATGTCGTTGAAAATGCTGTAGTGGTTTTTGAAGATGGAAAAATCACTTATGTGGGCACAGATACCTCTCAAGCAAAAGGAAAAACCATTGATGCTAAAGGAAAACATGTTTATCCTGGTTTTATAGCTCCCAATGCTACTTTAGGCCTTGTAGAGATTGATGCTGTTGCCGCTACGGACGATGAAGATGAAATGGGTAAAATGTTACCTCACGTTAGAAGTTTAATCGCTTACAATGCAGAAAGTCAAGTGGTTGAAAGTATGCGTCCTAACGGTGTGTTAATGGGTCAGATTACACCTCAAGGTGGACGTATTTCTGGAACTTCTTCTATTGTTCAATTTGACGCCTGGAATTGGGAAGATGCTGTTATTAAGGAAAATGATGCCATTCACTTGAACTGGCCCACTGGGTTTAGCCGAAGTGGTACCTGGTATGATACGGATAGAGTTTGGGAGAAAAATAAAGAGTACACCCAAGAAATAGATGAATTGGTGGCTTATTTTAAAAATGCTGAAGCCTATGTTCCTGGCTCTAAAGAAAAAGACTTGGAATTTGAGGCTATGGATGGACTATTTGACGGTTCAAAAGGTTTATTTATCCACGTGGATGGTGAAAAAGAAATCAAAGATGCCATTAGCTTTAAAAGAAAAATGAATCTGGACAGAGTCACTATTGTTGGTGGATACCATGCTTATAAAGTAGCTGCCGATTTAAAAGCTAATGATATTTCTGTATTGGTACAACGGACACATCTCAATCCAAATTTTGAGGATGATGATTATGATTTACCCTATAAATTGCCAAAATTATTAAGTGATGCAGGCGTTTTAGTAGCCTTGGAAGGGAGTGGACGTATGGAACGCATGAACTCAAGAAACCTACCATTCTATGCAGGAACTGCTGCTGCATTTGGAGTGGATAAGGAATTGGCATTACAGATGATCACCCTTAACACAGCAAAAATCCTCGGGATGGAAGATCAAATTGGATCTCTTGAAGTGGGTAAAGACGCTACTCTTTTTATAAGTGAGGGCGATGCTCTCGATATGCGAGGAAACATCTTGACCAAAGCTTTTATACAAGGCAGGGATATAAGTTTAGAGTCTCATCAAACCGAATTGTACAAAAGGTATTCAAATAAGTACCAGGACTAGTTTTTAAAAGAATTCAATCAAAAAAGCTGCTCAAATTTTGAGCAGCTTTTTTGATTGAATTCTCTTTCCGACAGAGAAGCTTTTTTTGCTTCGACGAGGAATCTCAATGTCATTCCGTGCAAGGCGGTAGCCGCGATGCGGAATCTTTATAGGTGATGTTCTGAATGTTGAAAAGATCTATCTCAACCTGGCTTCGATACACCCCGCTACAAAAAAGCGGGTCACTCAGCCACCAA
>Ga0306909_100069_pt1 | contig 38339 bp, 42 predicted proteins | sample AntRauMFilla2697_FD_190439 | JGI IMG/M metagenome (GOLD analysis project Ga0306909, IMG submission 190439) | Saline lake microbial communities from Rauer Islands, Antarctica - Metagenome Filla 2 #697 (v2) (version 2) | ecosystem: Environmental > Aquatic > Non-marine Saline and Alkaline > Saline ... | reverse complement strand
GCCCCCGAAAAGGGCCGCATAAAAGTGACCTGAAAACAGGAGGTGGGAGAACAAGGAAAAGTAAATCAGTTCAATGCTATGCCGAAAATCCTATGTCGCGTTTCGTACCTTTGTTGGGATGAACCCATGTACGCCGACCAAAACATTGCGCAAGTCGGCGCGGGTCGCGCATTTGGCACGGCGGGCGGCCGATTTTGGAATTGGCGTGGGTGACGTGACGGTCGATTTCGCGGCGGCGATGGCGCGCATGCGTGACCGGGTTCAGACCTCCCGTGCGGGGCTCGAGAGCGGGCTTGAGGGTTCGGAAAACGTAGAGATCCTGCGCGGATGGGGCGCGTTCGCTGGTCACGATAACGGTAGGTTTACCCTGCAGATTGGCGATCAGACTGTCACGGCCGACAAGGTCTACATCAACACCGGCACGCGCGCCTCGATTCCATCAATCAAGGGCGTGGAGGCCGTGCCCTACCTGGATAATGTCAGCCTCTTGGAACTGACCGAATGCCCGGCGCATTTGATTGTCGTCGGGGGTAGCTACATCGGGCTGGAAATGGGGCAGATTTTCCGCCGCCTCGGGGCGCAGGTGACCATACTCAACAGCAGCGCCCGACTGGCCTCCCGCGAGGATGAAGATGTGTCTGCCATCATTCAGGAGTTTGTCGAGAACGAAGATATTCGTGTCATGAACAATGTCGAGATAACCTGTGTCGAAAAATTGGACAGCGGCGTCGCAGTTATTCTCGACGACAATCAACGCATCGAAGGAACACATCTGCTTTTTGCCACTGGCAGAGTGCCAAACAGTGACAGGCTAAATCTTGACAATGTTGGGGTGAATACTGACGACAATGGCTTTATCGAAACTGATGCGCAGTTGCAGACAAACGTCAATGGCATCTGGGCCTTAGGTGACATCAACAAGCGCGGCGCCTTTACCCATACTAGCTATCACGACCACCAGATTGTCCTTGCAAACTCGGCCCAAAACGTAGGTTCACTGCATCAATGGCGGGACGCCGACGAACGGCCCACAACTTACGCCATGTTCACTGATCCACCGCTTGGTCGGGTGGGGATGAACCTTGCCGATGCATGTCTGGCGGCCAAAAATGGGCAACATATTCTGACCGCAGAGCGCATGATGTCGGACGTCGCCCGCGCAAAGGAAGAGGGTGAGACCGCCGGGCTGATCCGACTGATCGTCGATGGTGAGACCGAGCAGATACTGGGGGCGTCGATAATTGGCATTTCGGCTGACGAGGTGATTGCCGTCATTACCAACTTCATGGCAACGAAATCCAGCTACCGGGTCCTGCAGCAGGCCCTGCCCATCCATCCAACCGTGGCCGAACTGTTGCCGACGGTTTTGGCGGGACTAAAGCGTTTGAGCGTCGTCTGAAGGTTTCAATTGGCTTGAACACCCTACCACCACTCCATGACCACGCGACCAAGCAATGAAAGGAAAATTGTATGAAAGCATCCGACCTGTTTATTCGTTGCCTCGAGGTAGAAGGCATAACCCGTATTTACGGCGTGCCTGGCGAAGAGAATGCTGACTTCATGATGTCGCTCGAAAAATCCACCATCGAGTTTGTCCTTACCCGACACGAGCAGGCCGCCGCATTTATGGCAGAAATCCACGGCAGGCTGACGGGCGAGGTTGGCGTCTGTCTGGGCACGCTGGGACCGGGGGCGACCAATCTGATCACTGGCGTCGCTGATGGCAACATGGACCGCGCGCCTATCCTTGCGATCACCGGTCAGGGGGCTTTAACCCGACAACACAAGGAAAGCCATCAGGTGATGGATGTGGTCGGACTATTCCGCCCCGTCACCAAATGGTCCTGCGCAGTCAATCACGCCGACAACATTCCTGAAATTGTGCATAAGGCGATAAAGCTGGCTGTGGTCGAAAAACCGGGGGCGACCCATATCGAACTGCCGGAAGATATTGCGGCCAACGAGACCGATGCTCGTCCGATGCGGCCTGGACGACCTCGCCGCCCGGTGCCGGAAAACAAGATCATGGACGAGGTGTGGGAACGGATACGCAGCGCCAAGAGCCCATTGATAATCGCGGGAAACGGGGCAATCCGCACCAGCGTCAGCGAACAGCTCTGTCAATTCTGCCATGCGACCGGGATCGGTGTATTGATGACGTTCATGGCAAAGGGCGCCGTTGACATGGACAGCGAACACTGTCTGTTTACCATCGGCATGGGGCAACGCGACTATCCACAGTCGGCGATCGATGCGGCCGATCTGATCATCACTGTGGGCTACGATCTGGTCGAGTACGGCCCAGAAAAATGGAATGCCGAGGGAGCGCGCGACATTATCCACATGGATTTCCTTCCCGCCGAGAGCGATTGCAACTACCAGCCTCAGATCGAAGTTGTGGGCGATCTGTCCCATGGAATTGAGATGTTGAACGCCCGCGTGGCGCGGGACGGCACACCTGAATTCGACTTTGCATCGCAGGCCAAGCTGCGTCGGAAGATGCTGGAGGAATTTGCAGAGCATGACGATGATGACACCAAGGGATCAATCCGCCCCCAAAAGGCCATCGCTGATGTGCGCGCTGTTCTGGGGCCGCATGACATTCTGTTGTCTGGCGTTGGGGCTCACAAGATGTGGGTTGCCCGCCACTACCAATGCCATGAACCCGGCACTTGCCTGATTTCAAATGGATTTTGCTCGATGGGTATGCCACTTCCCGGGGCGATATCGGCTAAACTGTCAAGGCCGGACGCAAAAATCCTTGCCGTGGTTGGCGATGGGGATGTGATGATGAATGTGCAGGAGATGGAAACCGCAAGTCGCCTCAGTTCCGACATCACGGTGCTGGTTTGGGAAGATCACGCTTATGGGTTGATCGCGTGGAAGCAGCAGCAAGAGTTCGGGCACCACACGGATCTGTCGTTCACCAACCCCGATTGGCTGGGACTTTGTGCCTCGATGGGGTGGCAAGGCGAACGCTGTGAAGATGCGGCAGACCTGCAAGATGCATTGAATCGGGCATTGACACATAAAGGGCCCGCGATGGTGGTGATCCCGATCGACTACCGCGAGAACATGATGCTGACCGAGCGGTTGGGCAAAATCGAAACAACATTCTGAATGCACAAAGGGCAAGAGAGTGCCGAGACGGCAGCGCGCGCCGTGAGGTCGCGCTGGTCAGATTGGGTGGCGCAATGCGCCTGACGAAATGCAACGACCGCTTGGTCTTCGTAAAGGTCTTGCGCGGCGGCGCGTAATATATCGCGCACCACGGATGTGTATTTGAAGGTATATTCGACATACCAGCCGGGTTTCGACTGGCCGCTCTTACAGCAAGCGATGAAATCGCGACTGTGATCAAAAGGGCTTCCGGGGGGCGTTTGCGGAAGGGGGCGAAATGATACTCTAAACACTGTTCGGGTTAGCAGCTGTTCGTAGCCTGTCGCGGCGAATGACCAAAACAGCCGATTTTGTTCTCTAATCTGTCAAAACGCTTTCTCATTTTGCCGGCGGTTTAAAGTCTGAGGTTGCCTTGGTTCGCGGTCGGTTCGAACCGGTTCGAGCGGGGTACAAGGGCGCGGCTGAACGGGGGCGTGCCATTGTCAAGCTGGGCGTCCGAATACATCAACTTCTGATGCTGCAACACTGCTCCGAAGCGGAACCTCTACCGATACCAACACCTTCCGGCGACCAAAGCGGCTCAACTCTAGCGGATGAAGTCTGGACGCCGCTCTCGCCCGCCGATTTATCATCGCCCGAAGGCCAACTGTCATTCGCCTCATTTTCGGAGACGACGGGTGGCATCGCCACAATTCCATGACGCCTACAATAGGTTAGACGACAGGGGACTGATCGATGTTAGGTCTCTGCTGCCACTTCCGTGATCAGATGTACTAAGGGCGGTGGCAACTGACTGGCAGCGAAATTCTGTTGGAGTTCCAAATAAACGCAATCACGAGGAGACGGATCATGGAACAAGTTCAGCAGTATCGCGGCAACATTGGGATTTTTGGAATACTTGTGCTGGCATTGATGGCGCTCGGCGGAGTTGTTCTGTTTCTTGGTGGTGGCTGGCTGCTTATGCTGGGCGGGTCTCCTTATTATCTGATTGCCGGACTTCTTTATCTGCTGGCGGCAGTGATGTTGTTTCAGGGCCGTGTCGCGGGCACGTGGATTGTTGCACTTGTCACCCTCGCGACGGCGATCTGGGCCTGGTGGGAAACCGGAGGCGACGGCTGGGATATGGTCCCAAGGTTGAGTGCGACGATGGTGCTAGCCGTTATGCTGTGCATTTGGTTGCCGCGTTTACGGAATACAGGCGGGATCGTGCGACATACCCCTTGGGCGCTGCCAGTAGCGACGTTGGCGGGCTTGGTGATCTGGGGCGCGGCCTTTGCCACCGGCGGCGAAAACAATGTTGTTACGGCAACGCGTTCCAGCACCGCGCAGGCAGACGGCACAGTGGTCGCAGATGCGTCGGGCGAGGACTGGCAAGCCTACGGCGGCACCAATGCTGCGATGCGGTATTCCACCCTTACGCAGATCACGTCCGAAAATGTCGGTGATCTTGAACTGGTTTGGGAATACCACACCGGCGACATGCCGGCGGGGGACACTGAAGGGAAATACTCTCCCGAAAACACACCCCTGAAAGTGGGCGACACAATTTACGTCTGCTCGGCAATGGGGATCATCACAGCGGTCGATCCGGTTTCGGGTGAGGAACGTTGGCGCTACGATCCTGCCGTTGCGCCGCAGTCGATCCCTTACGGCGCAACTTGCCGTGGCGTTGCCTATTTCGACGCGACAACAGCGACTGCGCCCAACCCGACTGACGACGCAGTACTGCCTGACACCGAGACCGCTGAATCGGACAGCCAACCCGTCCTCGCGGGGGACATTTGTTCCACAACGATCATCTACGGCACCCTGGACGCACGCCTGATCGCTATCGACGCGGCAACAGGTCTACCCTGTCCGGAGTTTGGCGATGCAGGAGAGGTCAATTTGCTCGACGGCCTCGGTGAAACGGTCCCGGGCTGGTATGCGATGACGTCCCCACCAACGATCGTGAATGGTATCGCGGTGCTTGGCGCGCAAGTGAAGGACGGTCAGGCCGAAGATGCGCCGTCCGGTGTGATCCGGGGCTATGACGCACGGACAGGAGATCTGGCATGGGTGTGGGATATGGGCGCTCCCGATCGTACCGGTGCCCCCGCCGAAGGGGATACCTACACGCGTGGAACGCCGAATATGTGGACAATCGCCGCCGGAGACGACGACCTCGGCTTGGTTTACCTGCCTATGGGCAACTCCTCAGTCGATTACTACGGCAGCAACCGCAGTTCGGCGGAGGACGAATTTTCGACATCGTTAGTCGCACTGGATGCCGCGACTGGTGGTGTCGCGTGGTCTTTCCAGACGGTCCACAATGATCTCTGGGACTACGATCTTGGCAGTCAACCGTCGCTTGTCGACTTTCCGGCGAACGGCGCCACTGTCCCTGCCATTATTTTGGCCAGCAAACAGGGCGATATCTATGTCCTTGATCGCGAAACTGGCGAACCGCTGACGGGGGTCGAAGAACGCCCTGTGCCGCAAGGTGGGGTCGAACCAGACTACCTGTCCCCGACACAACCGTTTTCGACATGGCATTCACTGGCCCGCGCCGACCTGACCGAAGCCGACATGTGGGGCATGACCGTTTTTGATCAGCTTTACTGTCGCATTCAGTTCCGTCAGGCCAATTACGAAGGCATGTATACGCCGCCAACTTCGGACGCACACTGGATCCAGTATCCCGGCTATAATGGCGGTTCGGATTGGGGCAGTCTGGCGATCGATCCAGAACGCGGCATCATCCTTGCCAACTACAATGATATGCCAAACTACAATCGCCTTGTTCCGCGTGAGGAGGCTGATGCGCTGGGTCTGCGCGCGATCAACGAACCGGACTCCGAGGGTAAGACCTCGCTGGGGGAGGCTGGTGCCCAAAAAGGATCGCCATACGCCATCGACGTCAATGCCGGATGGCGTGTCCCGTTCACCGGTCTACTTTGTAAGGAGCCCCCCTACGGCGGGTTGCGCGCCATAGATTTGGCAACAGGCGAAACGCTTTGGGATCATCCTTTCGGAACCGCACGCCGAAACGGTCCTTGGGGAATTCCGACCTTTATTCCCGCTGAATTAGGGACACCAAATAACGGCGGCGCTGTTGTAACAGCTGCTGGTCTCGCGTTTCTCGCTGCGGCAACAGATAATTTGTTCCGCGCCGTCGATATGACGACAGGGGAAACACTCTGGTCCGTTGTTCTTCCTGCGGGTGGTCAGGCCAATCCCTTTACCTACGAGGCTGACGGACGCCAGTATATTGGCATTATGGCAGGCGGGCATCATTTCATGGAAACCCCTGTCGGTGACTCCGTCCTTGTCTGGGCGCTACCGTGACGTCGACGATGCCAGCCGGTAGAAGTTGTTTTATGCGCTATTCATATTCGGGAGCCTGACAGAGAACGAGGGCTATCGGCTGACTAACATGGAGGCCCGGTGACGAGGTCATCATCCCGCCCTCCATCGACGACGCGGCGGCGAAGGATTTGTTCGGCAGGGCTGGACCACTGTCAGGCCCTACGTTCGCACCACGACGCTCTGAGCAACCAATAATGATCCCTTCCAATTTATCGGATGGGGGCAGAACGCATCTCGAATGGAGGCTAGCCCCATGTTTGGCGACATATCGGCAATTGATCTGGCCCGGTTCCAGTTCGCCTTCACTATCTCCGCGCACATCATCTTTCCGGCCTTTTCGATCGGCTTGGCAAGCTTTTTGGCTGTGCTGAACGGTCTATGGCTCTGGACACGTGATGATATCTATCTCCGGCTGTTCGACTATTGGAAAACGATATTCGCAGTCGTTTTTGCTATGGGCGTCGTGTCGGGCGTCGTGATGTCCTATCAGTTTGGCACGAACTGGTCGGTGTTCTCCGACAAGGTTGGGCCGATTCTCGGGCCTCTGTTGGGCTATGAAGTGCTTTCCGCCTTTTTCCTGGAGGCCGGATTTCTCGGCATCATGCTGTTCGGGCGGGAACGGGTCGGCGACAGGTTGCATTTGGCGGCCACGGCCATTGTGGCCATCGGCACCTTGTTGTCCGCCTTCTGGATCCTCAGCGCGAACAGCTGGATGCACACACCGCAGGGGTATTCCGTAAATGATGTCGGCCAGTTCGCCCCCGAAGACTGGTGGGCAATCGTCTTTAATCCCTCATTCCCTTACCGCCTGGTGCATATGGTTCTGGCAGCCTACCTCACGACCGCTTTTGTCGTAGGAGCCGTCGGCGCGTGGCATTTGTTACGTAGTCCGGAAAGCCGCGACGCGGCGATCATGTTCTCGATGGCGATGTGGATGGCGCTGATCGTCGCGCCGATCCAGATTTTCGCAGGCGATTCCCATGGTCTCAACACTCTAGAATACCAGCCTGCTAAGATCGCGGCCATGGAGGGACATTACGAGAGTTATCCAGACGGCCGCGCGCCGTTTATCCTGTTCGGCCTTCCCGACGACGCGACAGGCGAGACCCGTTATGCGGTCGAGATCCCGCTGCTCGGCTCGCTGATCCTGACGCACGACCTCACCACCCCGCTGCTCGGGCTGGATGCCTTTCCCGAGGATGCGCGGCCGCCTGCGGCCGTTATTTTCTGGACCTTCCGCATCATGGTTGCAATCGGCTTTGCGATGCTGGGTATCGGCCTGTGGTCGGCTTGGGCGCGCTGGAAAGGGCGGCTTTACGACGCTCCTTGGCTGCACCGCGCCGCCGTGGTCATGGGACCGTCGGGTTTTCTTGCGGTACTCTGCGGCTGGATCACCACCGAGGTCGGCCGCCAGCCCTACACTGTTTACGGCCTGCTGCGCACCGACGAAAGTGCCGCGCCGTTACAGGCGGACGCGGTCGGCGCTTCATTGATGGCGTTCATCGTGGTCTATTTCCTCGTCTTCGGCTCGGGAACCATCTACGTGCTGAACCTGATGGTCAGTCGGCCGAAGGATAAGATCGACATCGACGAGATTGGGCCGACGCGGACGTCAGGCATAACACCTGTCGCCGCAAATCTGATCGCGCGGCGCGCGACATCGAAGGAATGAGACATGGAAGTTGACCTTTCCGTCATCTGGGCAGGGCTGATCGCCTTTTCCGTGCTGGCATATGTGCTGCTCGACGGGTTCGATCTGGGAATAGGCATCCTTTTTCCATTCCTCAAGGACCGCGACGAGCGCCATCTGGCGATGAACACGATCGCGCCAATCTGGGATGGCAACCAGACGTGGCTTGTTTTGGGCGGTGGCGGATTATTCGCAGTTTTTCCACTGGCTTACGCAATCGTGATGTCTGCGCTTTATCCGTTGATCATCGCCATGTTGCTGGGCCTGATCTTTCGCGGTGTGGCCTTCGAATTCGTTCACCGGACCAAACGGATGCAGGGGTTCTGGGAATTCGGCTTTTGGAGCGGTTCACTGATCGCGGCAATTGCGCAGGGCATGGCGCTCGGCGCGCTGGTGCAGGGTATCGCCGTTGAAGGACGCGCCTATAGTGGCGGCAACTGGGACTGGCTGACGCCGTTCTCAGTGCTGACGGCACTGGCTGTCTTGGTGGGATACGCAATGCTGGGCGCCACGTGGCTGATCCTCAAAACCGAAGGCGAGACGCTGGTGCGCGCAAGGCGTTTCGCAATACCCCTCGGCGTTGGGCTGATCGCGCTGATCGGCGTTGTCAGCCTTGTCACCCCGTTCCTGCTTCCTGATTATCTGGCGCGCTGGTTCGGATGGCCATCGGGCGCTTGGACCGCGATAATGCCAATCCTTCTTGCCCTCGCCGTATGGCAACTCTGGGCAGGTCTGCGAAACTGGGATGATCTGCGACCGTTTCTGGCGACGGTGGCGATCTTCGTTCTGTCTTATGCCGGGCTTGGGATCAGCCTTTATCCCCACCTCGTACCGCCCGCGCTGACAATCGCTAAAGCCGCCGCCCCGGACAGCTCGCTTCTGTTCCTGCTAGTAGGTGCGGCAGTCCTGATCCCGATTATCCTGACCTACACTGCCTATTCCTACTGGGTGTTTCGCGGCAAAGTTCATCCCGATGACGGGTACCACTGATGCGGCGCTGGCTCTGGTTCGCGGGGCTCTATCTGGCTGGAATTGCCGCTATCGGGGCAATCGCGTTCTCAATCCGGTTGGTGTTGATCTGAGTTGTGGGGTCAACTGATTGAAATTTGTGAGCCAAGTATTTCTTAATCCATAACCTGACTCAGCCCATCCACTATGCGCCATACGATGACCTGCACCAACCTGTGTTAGTGCAGTGCAGTATATTCGGCTTCTAAAAGGAACTCACGACTGCGCTGTGCAGGGAAGAAGTGGAGCGCGCGACGATGACGCCTGTGCGGTCTGATACAGCGTTGTTGCATGGATCACCAGCAACTGAGAACGCGCCCTACCCGAGATGGATTTCAAGCGGTCCGTTCGAAAATTGGGCGGCCAAGCCCGGTCATCCGATTGAGCGAACGAACGCCAATATCGGTTTCTCTTTTCTGGTTCGCGAAGTTGCGCGCCTTTAGCTTGGGGCCAATGATAGCCTTCCAACGGCCTATTCATTGCCCGGCAGTCGATACGCAGTATCGATGAGAGGGTGCGTTTCTATGCGGCTGCGTCGATTGTAACCGGAGGCTTTCTGCCAAGCTAACCGACCGTTGGTCTTGATGTGGGCAATTTGGTAATCGCGAGGGGTTGGCTCTTCGGCCATATTTGAGCTGAATATAGCGTTTTTAGGTGGTGGGATCGCAACCTCAAGCGTCGCGCCAAAGCGTTTGACGAGAAGATCGCGGGTTGAGCTTCCGTCATAAGCGCCGTCCGCCAAAAACAGATCAACTGGGCCGTCGATCTGATCAATTAAATCTGGAAGCGCGGTCGCATCGCCGACATCATCCGTGGTGAGGTTGGAGCAAATAATCTCACCGCTGACAAGATCAAGGCCAAGGTGCAGCTTGCGCCAACTCTTGCGTTTCGCCATGTTTTTATGCTTTTCCTCAAGCCATTCACCTTCCCCAAATATTTTGAGGCCAGTACTGTCAACTGTCAGATGGATCGCGGCCTGGCTGTTTGCCCGCGGGCTCGGTCGCAATATCAGGCCGTTACTTCGTCGCGATAAGGTCGAGAAACCCGGCACTGCGATTTCAACCCCCAGCAATCTGGCAATGGAGCGCATAAAGCCTTGGGTCTGGCGCAGGGGCTGTTTGAAAACCACTCCTAGCGTCAGGCACAACTCAATCGCTAGATCCGAGTATCGCCGCTGTCCGCCACGAGTGGTTCGAGGCGGCGCAGACCAAAAGCCAAGCGCTGCATCGCTGATCCAGACCGTCAGGTCACCGCGCTTGCGCAGGCTCTCGTTGTAGTCAGACCAGATGCTTTTGACCGGGGATCTTGTCACGGCGGTCGGCGTTGTATTTGTGCGGCATTTATTGCATCCTAAATGAAACAGGCCGCATCATTAACAGCCGAGCCACGATCCATGCAACAACGCCCATCAGGCGTCTGATCCGCTTCTCATTGACCAGGTGATCTTCATTCCGCAGGTGCCATGTCATCTGACGAACGCCATAGAACGGGGTTTCCAAGAACTGCTTGTCGATCAGGCGCATCAGGTCGAGGTTCATCTCAGTCTCGCCTTGCGGTTCATAGTAGAATGACGACCGTGAGATCGACAGCAGGGCGCATTGTTTGCCCACGGACAGACCTGGAAGGTACGGATCAATCATCTTGCGCCTCACTTGCCGGTCCAAGGCTTGAGCTTTCTGGCCAAAAAATCGTTGGCGACGGCCAACTCCCCGATTTTGGCGTGAAGATCCTTAACCTGTTCCTCATCAACTTCTGGCGCTTTCCGGCTGCCGCGTTCGAACACGCCAGACGCGCCTTCAAGCAAAGCGCGTTTCCATTGATGGATCATCGTTGGATGGACGCCAAATCGACTGGCCAACTCGCTGACCGTCTCCTCGCCCTTCAGCGCCTCCAACCCCGATGATGTGAAGTTCTTCCATCTTATCCTCCTTTGGTTCCTAACCAGTCTCGGCCAGATCGGTTCAATTGTGAACCGGCAGGAGGGGCATCCAATCCATCACTTATGCGATCCCAACAATATTTCTTAAAAACCTCAATCAGCTTGCCGAATGCAACAATAATCACGTGGTGAAACCTGTCACTTCGTGGCTCTTTCTACGTCATGAAGATACGTCACCGAGTTGCCCATAATATCAAAGACATACGCCACTATCATGGGCTGAGCCAAGAGGCCTTGGCTGCCCAGGCTGGCGTAAGCCGCGCCCATATGGGTCGGCTCGAGAACGGAGCGAACTCAGCGACGCTGGACACGGTCGAATCGATCGCTAAGGCACTCCGAATTGATCCTTTTGTTTTGTTCTTACCGCGTTGGATTCCACTCGAAGGGCGGATTTCCTTTGTGGCAAGACAAGGAGGCTACATTGACCTCTCACAACGCTAACCTGCTCGAGGCTGTACCGATCAATCGACTTGTCTGTGAGACTAGCGGGATTACGGTTGGCATTGAGTATCGCTGGAACACAGGTGAGCTAGCCATTCTTTGGCGCGACACTATCCGTGAAGATTCAGTTCGACTGCCGATCGAGAATCGCGACAAAGAACCTGGTTAGTCTCTACTCGCCCCTAGTCTCGTTCACGAACATCCCATATTGTTGGCTAACTTCCCCCGCTTCCTCAAAAGCCCGCGCCCGCTCTTGATCCAAACACTGAAAATACCGCTGAATATTGAGAATATAATTCTCGAAATCCGCTCGGATCAGATCGGCATATTCAGCCGCCGCAACGGGATCGATCGGCACAAATGGCCGTTGCGGCGCAAGGCAGGTCGCCCCATACGCAGGCCCCGAAAGCAGCGTACTCAATAGTATAATCTGCGGGATGAACTGCAGTAGCTTCATCTTATGCAAAGAATCCTCTAGTTTCGATCGCATGGCAGAACGCGTTGACCTTTCCGAGCCAAGAGTGAATGCCAAGAAGAAAGCGCAATAATATATCTTGCGTTACGTTTATATATTTACGTATGATTGTCATGTCCATAGTGGACGGGCGATCATGCGTCTCAAAATGAGAGAAGTGTGACCGCTGATATGAATTGGGAAGTTGAAGCACCAAATGTGGTCACCGAAGCCAGATTCCGCGAACTCGTGGAGAGCGGTCATAGCGCCGAGATCTTGTGCCAGGAATCGGCGCACAAGAAAGGTCCGAGCTATTACGGCATCTGGATCATGCGTGCGGTCTCTGATGATGGCTTGGAAAAGCTTCTCGTCACCGCGCGGACCCGCACAACCCACAACGACATCAAGATCCGTGAGTTCAAAACCATTACCGGCGTTGTGTCGTTCTTGATGGGCATCGGCTTTTCCCACGCGGATGTGCCTCTCGAAGAAGGCCAGCGGACCACGCATAAGCTTACTGCATCCGACAAAGGCAGCAGCGACTAGCCTTTTCTTTCTATGCTCAATTGCCGTTCCCGTTCATGCCCAGATGGTTCTGGTCATGGAGAGCGATGGGTCGTTGACCGCGTCTCAAGCCCAAAACAGCTTTGCGCGCAATTACAATGACGGCGTCGGCCAAGGTTCTGCCACCGATCTGCTTGCGATCTTTGATGAACCCGACGCTACCGCAGCGACAGAAGAAATCCGCATCGCCGCAACCGCGCCACGCGCGCCCCTGCCCCGCGCTGACGTTCTTTCTGCCATTGAGACCACAGCACTGCGTTATGGCAGCCACCCAGGTCTGCGCCGCGCAAGGTTGCCCGTCTCAGACTGGCTGAATCTCTTTCGCGCAAATATCGAAGTTGAGAGTGCCTATCGCCAAAGTGCGGCTTCCAGTGCGGGAGCCATTGGCCTCGGTCAGCTAATGCCAGCAACCGCACGCGATCTTGGCGTCGATCCCCGCGATCCGCTTCAAAATCTCGACGGCTCCGCCCGCTACCTCTCCATGATGCTCCTTGAGTTTGGTGATCCGCACCTCGCTCTGGCGGCTTACAATGCTGGACCTGACGCCGTGCGCCAATATGGCGGTATCCCCCCTTACCCAGAAACCCAAAATCACGTGGCCCGCGTCATGGCAGTGGTCGCCCGCCTGGAAAGAATACATCCATGAGACACATCAAATCCCTATTCATCGCTTCATTGGCGCTGTTCCTGTTGGTTGCTGAGCCTGCACTTGCCCAAAGTATCGACCTGTCCCCGATCCAAAGCTTGCTGCAAGGCATCGTTGACGCCCTGACCGGCCCGCTCGGCGTCGTGATCGCCACTCTCGCCGTCCTTGGCGTCTTTCTCAGCTGGTTCTTCAACATCATCGATTTGCGCCAAGCGCTCTGGGTTTTGGTCGGGATCGCCGGTGTTGCCGCAGCCCCCACAATCGTCGCCGCCGTGTTTGCAGGGTAGTGACCATGGCTCAGCGCTCGCCTCTCTTTCTCGGCCTGGTGCGCCCACCCAAGCTTTTGGGCCTGCCCATCATGTACGCGATGGTCTGGCTCTTTGGCTCGGTGCTGCTCTTTGTCTGGATCCAGCATATCGTGATCCTTGGCGTCGCTATTGTGCTCTATCCCGTGCTTTGGAAAGCCGCCGATTGGGATCCGCGTTTCATCGACGTGATGATGATCGCTCTGCAAGAAGCCCCACCCACACGGAACCGTCAAGTACATGGCGGGGACAGCTATGCCCCGTGATGAGGTTCTTGATCCACGGACTCTGACGCCAGACTGGTACGCCCGCGAGACCCGTCTCGCGCATATGTTGCCGTATGTCAGCTTGGTTGATGATCAGACGGTGCGCACACGGGTGAATGAGCTGTTTCAGTGCATCCGTCTGGACGGGGTCAACAGCTACACAACAGACGATGCCTATCTCGATAAGGTGACGGCCCTCTTCGCCCGGATTATCGCGCAGTTGGGTCCGGAGTTTAGCTATTACGTTCATAAAGTGTCCAAGGCGATTGCGCCGGAACTTGAACCTGTGCGTGCTGAAAGTTTCGCAGGCGAAGTGGATCGGGCGTGGCGCGAGAAACTGGCGACCAGCGGATTGCGCGACAAAACTCTGACGTTGACCGTAATGCACCGTCCGCCGTCCAAGAGTTTTCTCCCCTTCCTCAATCGCAGCGCTCCAGAGCGGTTCAAAGAAGAGACGCAAAAACGTTTGCGCCGACTTGGCGAAGCAGTAAATGTCTTTGCCTCGGGGCTATCCGATCTCAAACCGCGTGTGCTGTCGGCGAAGGATGGCGAGTTGGTCGGGTTTCTCGGCGCGCTCAATACTGGTCAGGAGCTACCACTTTATCCGGCCAACACTTTTGGATTTCTATCGTTTAACGTCGCCAACACCCGCGTGACCTTCTTTGAGGATCACTTCGAGTTGTCCGAAGGCGTTGTCGGCCACCGCTTTGGCAAGAGCTTCACCATCGGCGAATATTCAGAGGCCACGTCTTGCACGATGTTCGACATGCTGAACCTGCCGGTCGACATGATCGTCACGCACTCCTTTACGCCGATCAATTCCAACCTGATGGCGGGCCGCATTAAGCGCCAGAAGCGGCAGATGCAGGCATCCCAGGATGCAGCACTATCGCTGTTGGAAGCGCTTGATATCGCCGCCGATGATCTGGAGGCAAAACGCCAAAGCTTTGGTGAGCACCATATGGTTGTGACGATTTTTTGCGAAACGCTCGATGAATTGCACACGCTGAGCGCAGAGATCGTCAACGCCGCAGCCGCTGAAGGCGTGAAGATGATCGGAGAGCGGGTCGCCGCGAAGGCGCACTATCTAAGCCAGCATCCCGGCAACCAACCCAAGCGCGTCCGCGCCAGTGCCATCACCAATCGCAACTTTGCGGATTTTGCAGCTTTTCATCGAACCCAGATGGGCAAAAAAGCGGAAGAGGTGCCTTGGGGCAAGGTGATCACTATGCTGCCGACACCTGAGCAAAGCGCATATCGATTCTCCTATCACGAACAGGGATCACCAGACAAAGAACCCACCAGTGGGCATACGTTGATCTTGGGACGGCCCGGATCGGGCAAATCCGTCCTTTCGGCCTTCCTCATGACCCAAGCCCGTCGCGCAGGTGCGCGGATCTTCGTATTTGATTACCGTCTCGGTATGGAAATGGCCGTCCGCGCAAACGGCGGAAGCTATGCTTCTCTCAAAGCGGGCCAAGCAACAGGTCTCAATCCCCTTTGGACCGAAGTGGATAATCGCGGCACCGCTTGGCTGTCAGACTGGTTGAGCACCCTGCTCTACCGTGCGGACAAGCCGCTGACGCCCGTTCAGACCAATCGCATTCAAGAAGTCGTGCGCCAGAATGCGAATGCCGCCAACCCGGAGCTGCGAAACTGGAAAGACTTCGCCTCGCTTTTTGTTTCCACGGACGATGGTGGCGATCTGCACCAGCGGCTTCTCGAATGGACTCAAGATGGCCGCTACGGCTGGATATTTGGCCAGTCGCTGGAAGATACCTTTTCTCTCGAAGGGGATGTGGTCGGCTTTGATCTAACCGGTATTCTCGACTCCGAGTCCGAAAAAGAACGCATGGCCGTCCTGAGCTACCTGTTCCGGCGCGTGGAGCGTGAGATCGAGGATCGCCGCCCTACCATCATCGTCATCGATGAGGCCTGGAAGGCGCTCGACAACGCTTACTTTGCCGAACGGCTGTCGAACTGGTTGGTGACCGCCCGCAAACAAAACACCGTCGCGGTGATGATGACGCAATATGCCAGCCAGCTTGAACGCACCCGCACAGGTAAGACCATCATTGAGGCAGTGCCGACACAAATCCTGCTGCCCAACATCCGCGCGCATGCGTCTGACTACGCGATGCTGAACCTGTTTGAGAAAGAACTCGATGTGCTTTTGAACACCGGCAGCAATTCGCGGCTGGCGCTGATCCGGGATGACCAAGGCTCCGTTGTCGTCGATGCCGATCTCAGCGCCTTGGGACCCAATCTCACTATTCTCGGCGGCATGGAAAAGGGTGAGGCGCTTGTTGGCGCTGATTATCGCCACCGCCCAGATTTTTGGAGGCTCACATGATCCGACTTATCACGCTCCTTGCCGCCCTCGGCTTTCTCGCTTCCTGCGCACGGTATCAAGAACCTAACGCCAATTGCTTTTCGTTTTTGGCTGCTGTCGCACCTGTTGAACCAAACTGCGTCTTTACGCCAATCGCTGTGCCGGAGGGTGATGTTGAAGTGTAAGCTCGCCCTCCTGTTCTGCTTCTCTGCGATTGTCAGCGGTGCGTATGCCCAAGGCGTGCCGACCAATGACAGTGGCCTGACGGTCCGCGACATCGTCGAGACAGGTGATCGCGAGATCGATCTTGCGACCCAAGCTGAAACGCTCACCGTGCAGCAACTCATCGCCGAGATCGAACGCGAACAACTGGCCACGCTGGAACGCATTCTCGATGCCCAAACAAGCTTTGGTGGTCAGGGTTTGCCCGCAATGGTTTCCGGTCTTGAGGCTGGAAGTGGCGATCCCAACCGATCTATCGCGGCGGTCTACGGCTCTGGGGATACCGACCCTAACCCTGGCGGCACACAGATGTTTGGTGATGCGGCCCAGAACATCGAACAGCTGATCATCCGCGTTGCGCAAGAAACCAGCAGCTTTGCGGGTGTTGGACGCGCGGGTCTCTCGCCTGTTCAATGGCGGGCCCTCCTCCAAGCCCTGATCTGGCAAGAAAGCCGTTTTACAATTGGAGCGCGTTCCCCTGTTGGCGCATTCGGCCTCACTCAGATCATGCCCGGCACCGCGAGTGATCTCGGTATCAACCCAGAATACTATGACAGTCCCTATTTGCAGGTGCATGGCGGCGCGCGCTATCTGGCAACCCAGCTCAACACCTTTGACGGCAATATCATCAACGCACTTGCCGCCTACAACGCCGGCCCCGGTCGCGTCTTTGAATACAGCGGCGTGCCGCCGTTCCGCGAAACCCAGCACTATGTCACCGTCATCCCCGAACGTTACAATCTCTATCTCAGTCGTATTGGTGGCATTGAAGCCTTGGGAACAATCGATCCAGCGCTACTGGCCAACGCTAACATGTCGATCACAGGACATGGTGCTGCTTTCTATGGCAACAACTCCCCGGCCGCGATCCGCCAAGCTGCCCTACGTATCCGCGATATTGTCGAGCGGATCTCCGAGACCGAGGACATTCAGGAAAGCATGGCGCTCAACACCTATGCCCGCGTCGAACTGGTGCGCCTCGTCGCAGCCCGCATTCGCCTGCAAGCGGCCAGAACGCGCGCCCTGAGCGCGGTTGAATTGGCCCAAGCCTCCGCGCGCATGGCCGAAGGGGACTTTATGAATTTTACAATCGAGGAGTTGGACTGATGCCCAGACCAAAATGGCTTTTGAGAACTGCATTGGTTGGCACGCTTGCCATGGGATTTCACATGGCGTCATCCCTCCCAGTAATCGCCCAAGGCGTGCCCGTCGTCGACACCCAAAACATCGCCCAAAACATCCAGCAGCTTCGGCAAATGATCGAAGACGAAATTCTGCAAAACGAGCAGCTGACGCAGCTTCGCGAACAGCTTGCCACCCTCACGGACCAACTGGCGGAGCTGCAAAAAACCTATGAGGCCCTGACCCGCCTTGCAGAATTGCCCGAAATCATCCGGACCGAAATGGAAGACGAGTTGAACGGTCTTCTGGATCAAGAGTTTGGTGACATCATCGCAACTATCGAGGCAATCAAGAATGGGGATTTCTCAGGCCTCTCAGGATCGGGCGCTGGCGAGATCGAGACCCAGATGGACCGCGTATTGGCCGATCTCGGGTTTGACGAAGATACCCTCTCGGACATGGCCACCAGCGGTAATGCCGGTGCCAACCGTATCGCAACGCAAGCTACAACCGGGGCGCTTGTCTCCGCCGCCGCCCAAAACAGCTATGAGGATGCCGGGCAATCGCTTGAGCGCGTTGATCGCCTTGTTGGTCTGATCGACGACATGGATGAGCTGAAAGAGAGCGTTGATCTCAACACCCGAGTGACCGCCGAGCTTGCCATTGCGCTTGTCGCCATGTGGCAGTTGGAAGCCATTCAAACCGTGGGTGATGGAACGGGCGGCGTGATCGATGCCGCGACCATCGCAGAGGAACAACGGTTTATGGATTTCACCCTGCCTGTTCTCAGTGCTGATTAAGGCGTTTCGAAATTGACCCACAATATAAAATATCGGTTTTCGCGTTCGAGCGAAGCGAGAGGCAGCGAAGAACTGATTCAGTTTATTTCGAAACGCCAAAACGATCCTGAGGTGTAATGCGTGGCAAGTGAACAAGAAATTATCGAAGAAGAACTGGTCTACGGCGCTCTGCGTCGAGAACGGCTTTGGCAGCGTCTAGGCCTGATCGGGCTGATATTTGGTATTTTAGGATGCCTGAGTGCTGCAGCCGTCGCAATTCTCGACGTCGATCCGCCACCCGTCGTCGTTCCCTACGATCCAGCCACGGGCTTTGCACTGCCAGAAGTCTCGGTTGGCGCGACGACCGTCACAGAAAATCAAGCCATCATCGAAGCGGAGGTCTTCCGCTACATCAGTGATCGCGAGGTCTACAACCAGCTCGACAATGATGTCCGTGTTCGAAGTGTTCTGCGGCGCTCAGATGGCGCAGCGGAAGCGTCTCTGCGCCAAATCTGGAACAGCGCAAATGAGGACTATCCGCCCACGCTTTACGGCACGAGCGGTCGGTTAGAGGTTGAAGTTCTGAGTATCAACCGGATCGGCACGAACCGCGCCACCGTCCGCCTGCGCAAACGCCTCAACTCAATCAATGGCGTTCAGACTGGCCTGTTTACCGCCACCTTGCTCTTTGAGTTTCGCCCCGAGACCAGTCGATCCATCGATCAGGTTTGGTCCAACCCTTTTGGCTTCACCGTGCTGGAATATTCCATCCGCTCCGACAGATTGGAGAACTAGTTTGCTTACGCACTTCTTGAAATCAACAAATAACATCTTGTCACAAATGTCCCGAGAGCGCGCAGCGCGGCAGGGTATTTGCGACACAATATTTTTAAGAAGCGCGAGAAAGTATTTCGTTGTATTCCTACTTACGCTGCTTCCCAGCTTGGCTTTGGCTGAGGCCATTCCACGTGGCGGACCCAATGACAGTCGCGTGCGGCTCGCCACATACCAAGAGGCGCAGGTTTATCGCCTGAACGTCTCCCTCACCCATGTGACCACGGTGGAATTTGGGATCGGCGAAAGTATCCGGTCCATCATTGCTGGCGATACGGAAGGCTTCGAGATTGACGGTGTCCCCGGCGGGCAGGCCTTTGCCATCAAGCCGGTCGCACGCGGCGTCCATACCAATGTGACGGTCTATACCAATCGGCGCAGCTACTATTTCAATGTGCAAGAGACTCAAAGCCCGACCTTCTATGTCGTCCAGTTCCGCTATCCCGATGACGAAAGCCGTCCGACCCGTGCCATCGCGCAGCAGGCCCCGAACTACAATTATGGAGCAAGTACGCAGACCGAGTTCACACCATCGCGCGTTTGGGATGATGGGACATTCACGTATTTCCAGTTTCCGCGAAACGCGCCTGTGCCTGCGATCTTCCGACATTCGAACGGCCGAGAGCGCACGGTGAACACGCAAGCGACTGAAGATGGTGTGATCCGTGTCTCAGGTGTGAATGCAGAGTGGGTGCTACGGCTTGGCGAAGACGTGGTCTGCATTCAGGCGACGCCACCGGCGGGGGCATCGTCATGAGCAATACAGAAGACGCGGAACTGGAAAAGCGCCTTGCGGCATTGGAGCGAACCGGCGGACGGGGTGCTGCTGCAAAATCAAAGCGATCCTCAACGCTTGCCATGATTGTTGTGCTCCTGATCGGCGCTGTTGGCGGGTTCCTATACCTCTGGTCCCAGTCTGACGAAGAAACTGCTCTCCCAACGGCCACACCAGACGAGTTTCAAAACGAGGGTGACGGCTTTGGTGCAATCGAAGCGATCCCGCCACCCCCTACCCCAGAAACCCAAATTATTGCTGCTCCAACAGTAGCGGCGGAGCCAAATGCTGAGCTTCTTGCACAACTGGCTGCTTTACAGGCGCAGATCGAAGAATTGCGCAATGCGCCTGAACCCGTTGTGGAGGAAAATACAGCGGCCGCAGATGCCATCGATGGGCTGACGGCCCAGATCGCGGCGCTTCAAACGGCATCCGAGGCAGCTCAACAACAGTTTCAGGATGAGCTAGCCAAACGTGATCGCGAACTTCAACAACTGCGCATGGATCTTGATCTGGCGTTACTGGAGGCCAATCGCCCAACCCCTGCCCCGGTTCCGACTGGACCATCCGAGGAAGACCTACTTGCGCGAGAGGCAGAGCGGCTGCGCCGTGAGGAAGAGGCCCGCCGCATGGCAGATCTTGAGCGACGCGCTGCTGAAGAACGCGCGTTTCAGGATCGCCGGATCACGTCCCCCACAATCGCTTTTGGTGGGACATCTGGGGCGAGTGAGACACCACTGACGGAACGCACATTCGGCGAAGTTACAGATTTTGTCTTGAATGGCGCGCTGCCCACATCCGTCACGCAATCCCAAGTGATCGCCAATCCCTCCAACACCATCATCCAAGGCACGATGATTCAGGCGGTGATGGAAACGGCCCTCGACAGTTCCCTGCCCGGCCAGACCCGTGCCGTTGTGTCTGAGGACGTGTTCAGCTTTGACGGGTCGCGCTTGCTCATTCCACGCGGCTCTCGCCTCATTGGCCGCTATCGCTCAGGGATCGATATTGCGCAGCAACGTGTCACCATCGCTTGGGACCGGATTATCTTGCCGGACAATCAAACGATCCAGATCAGTTCTTTTGGTGGGGATGAACTTGGTCGGTCAGGCGTGACTGGCTTTGTCGATACCCGCTTTGCTGAACGCTTCGGCTCAGCAGCACTAATTTCTCTCATCTCGTCGGCCCCAAGTGCTGCTGCCGCCTCGGTCGAAGACGAAGCCGCCGCTGGTGTTCTGGAAGATGTGGGCGACGACCTCGCCGATGCCACCGACAGCGTGATCAGTGATTACCTTTCCATCGGTCCGGTCATCTATGTCGATCAGGGTGCCCGCGTCACCGTCATGGTAGACCGCGATCTGGAGATATTTTGATCCCATGTCCCTCAGTTACCTTCAAACCTCGCTAGATAAGCTCGACGCTGCCGCACGCGACGATGTCATCGAGATTTGCATCAACCCAGATGGTACCTGCTGGGGTGAATTCCAAGGCGATCACTTCATGCAGTTGTTAGATCAGCGACTGTCAGAAACTGAGGTCAAAGATCTGGGCAATCAAATTGCCTCCAGCGCTAACACGACCATGAGCAAAGACAGACCCATCGTGTCTGTTTCGATTGCCTACAAAGATCGCCCGATCCGCGCTCAGGTCATCACGCCGCCCGCGGTGCTATCGGCCATGTCCATCAGTCTGCGGTTTTTCTCAAGTCTACCACTTGAACGAATTGAGCTCACGTTTCTCTATGGCAAAGAGCGCAAGCTTGAGGAACTCCGACAGGAAAAGACCCGAGAACTGCGCGAGGTCGTGGCATCTGGCGTGATTGATGACGCTCTCGCTTTCTGCGTTGAGAACAAGCTCAACATGATTGTCTCGGGCGGCACATCCACGGGCAAAACTGTGGCCGCTCGCAAAATCCTCTCTCACGTTGGTTCCGAAGAACGCATCATTACTATCGAGGAAGCCGCCGAGCTTTTGCCTGACCAGCCAAACACTGTGACGCTGATCGCCAACCGTGATGCCGAATTCCAAACGGCAGATGTGCTGCTTACCGCCACCCTGCGCATGCGGCCAGACCGGATTATCCTCGGTGAAGTGCGCGGCAAAGAAGCGATGACGTTTCTAGAGGCGATCAACACGGGCCATGGCGGATCAATGACCACACTACACGCCGAAACCCCGCAGCTGGCCGTGCAGCGCTTGGCCATCGCCGCTCTCAAAACAGAGATCCCGATGACTTACGCAGACATGGTTCGCTATATCGAGAATTCCATTGATGTAATCATACAGGCCGGTCGCCATGACGGCGCGCGCGGCATCACAGAATTCTACCTCCCCGGCATGGAACAAATAGGAGCAACGCCGTGAAAACCTATGAATACGAGATCCTTTCCTTCCCGATGGACCGGAAGAACAGCCTGATCGAAATGCAGACCTTACTGAACACCAAAGGCCAGATCGGTTGGGAGTTTGTCTCGATCAGCTCATCCGAGTTTGCAAATATCGGGCACACGGCATTCCTGAAGCGCGAAACGACGGATGGCGGCGGTGCTGGGGGTGAACCATGAAACGTAATTCCATCCACATCATTTGCATCTCAATTGGCTTGGGTCTGATTGCGCCGCCGATCATAGCGCAGAGCAATCTTGTCCCGAGTTTGAATTTCGTCCCAGACATCTGTCCGCAAAGGCCAGATGAGCCTGAATGGATGCAAAACATCCCCCTTCGCGATGCATATCACCGTGTTCTGGTGCAGGATCTCTATCGCGCGCAGAACATGGCGCGGATCGTTGCGACGGGGTCCTGTCCCTGCGAAACGCGCTTTCCAACTTGGGATGCGGCTGAGAGCACATTCCGAGAAAGCCACGCCAACGGGGGACGATCAGAGATGCTGCAGGCCTCAGACACCTACAACCGCCGCGCCAATGATCTTCGACCAGAAGCGCAAGCAATCTGCGAAGCCGTTGGTAACTGGTAAGGCAGGTTTGAAATGAGTGTTGTCACCTACTTCGTTGAAACCTCCCAAGGCTATCTCAACACGGCCGCCGAAACGCAATTCGGGTCAGTTGCCGCTACAGTTGGCACGCTTCTGGTTCTCGGGACAACGGTCGTCGTGATCATTGTCTTCCTGAACATGATTTATCAATACAAAGCCATGGACGGGCGAACGGCGTTCTGGCTTGCCGTGAAAATTGGGTTGATTGGTATATTCGCCACCAATTGGGTTCAGTTTAATGCACTCTCGTCAGCAATCCTTGCAGGTATCGACAGCATTGCTGGAGCGCTTGTCGCCTCCGTGGGCGGCGGCGTGCCCGGCCCCTCTGGCACATTTGCAGAAGAGTTTGACCGGCTGATTTCTGAGCTTGGGGAGTATCTCAATGCCGCGGGGTCGGAGCTCAATTGGATGGCGGGCGCGATGCTCGACATCGTTGGCGTGCTCATGCTGTCGATACTAGGCGGGTTGGCAGCCTTTATATTGGTCGCTTCACGTTTGATGATTGCACTGCTCATTGGCATCGCTCCAATTATGATCTTTCTGACGCTGTTTGACGTCACCAAGGACTACTTTACCCGTTGGCTCTCTGCATTGATCTCATTTGCCATTTACCCAATTGTTGTAGCGGGTGTGTTTGCGACAATCACCGGGGTGGCTTCGGCGTTAATCGGGGAACTTGGCGATCCGGAAGGTGCTACGAACATCGGAGCGCTCATTCCGTTTTTCATGATGGTGCTGATGGCCAAGGGCTTCATCATTGCCACGCCGTTCATTGTGCGCGCGATCTCGGGAAACATAATGATGCCAGCTTTGTCTGGCGGTCTGGGCGGTAGTTATGGCTTTGCGCGCGCGGCATTAGGGAACCAGCAAGCCTACAACCGGTATCTCGTTGGTGGGGCCAGTGGGGCAGAATACGCCGCACTCAGGGCGCGTCAAATGTTTGGGGTGCAGCAAATGCCTCAACGGCCGGGGATGGCAAATGTGAAACCGGCAGCAGGTAGTCCATCGACTGGGACCGGATCACAGATGTTGGCGCAGCTGGCACGTTTGGGAAGGTTGGGTAAAAGATGATGAACATGCCCGATCCAACAAAGTCGTGGATCAAGTTTGAAGATCGTACGCCTACACAAGAGGAGTTGAATTCTGATCGCGTGGTTGGCTACTTTCGAATTGAGGACCTCTCTGGAGTGGTGACCACGGACCATTTTGGAAAGCTCTTTTGGGTCGACGAAGAAAACACTTGGGCTATCGAAGTCTTTAGTAACGTCCTGCGTCTGACAGCCCCGGGTCAGTTTGACTATGAACCTGTCAAACCCAGCCATTGGTGTTTGGTGCCGCCGCTACCCGATCATCCTGAACTATCGGGAAAGCCTGAGACCTAAACGGCCAGCTCTTCCTGGTCCTGAACGAGAGCAACAGCCGCCATTCGCTGCACGCCGTTTGAACTCACACAGTGCGGGACAATCCGGCCTTTTGCCCATGCAGCGAATGCTCACGCAGCATTTCTCGCGCTCGCAGCGCGAGGCTCACTGCTATGCGGCAGAATTCCCCAGACCGGACCTTTGGTCACGTCAGAGCGGAGGGAATTCAAACTGATTGTTAACTGCTGTAATCTAACTGCTTTCCATTCCTGCCTGTCCCACTACTATAATGTGAACAATGACTTAGCGAAATCCGATCAACAGTCGAGGCAGTTTATCATGACGAGATCCACCAAACAGCTTGCCATTGTCACAGGCGCATCTTCAGGCGTGGGGCTTTATAGCACTCAGGCTTTGATCGCGAAGGGCTGGCAGGTGATTATGGCCTGCCGCAATATGGAAAAAGCGTTTCAAGCTGCGCATGATCTAGGCTTACCAACGGACGCGTATCAGATCATGCACCTGGATTTGGGGTCCTTGAGCAGCGTTCGGGCCTTTCATGCTGCGTTCCGTGCGCAAAATCGTGCATTGGATACGCTCATTTCCAATGCAGCGACGTATTTACCCCAGCTGAAACAGCCTGCGCGCTCACCCGAAGGGTTTGAGATTAGCGTTGCGACCAACTATTTGGGTCACTTCTTGTTGGCAAACCTGATGCTGGAAGATTTGCAAAAGTCACACTTACCACGGTTGGTAACTCTCGGCACGGTCACCGCCAACTCGGAAGAATTCGGTGGCAAGATACCAATACCTGCTCCGGCGGATCTGGGTGAGTTCCAAGGGCTAAAAGATGGATTTCAAGCACCCGTTTCGATGATTGACGGCAAGCCGTTCAAACCCGGCAAAGCCTACAAGGACAGCAAGTTATGCTGCATGATGATGAGCCGGGAACTTCATGCGCGCTATCATGAAGATACGGGCATTGTGTTCAGCACACTTTACCCTGGCTGCGTGGCCGAAACACCATTGTTCCGCAACGCACCTGCCTTGTTCCAAAAGGTTTTTCCATGGTTTCAGAAGAACATCACCAAGGGTTACGTGTCTCAACCGCTGTCAGGTGCGCGTGTCGCACAGGTTGTGGCAGACCCTGAATTTACGCGATCAGGGGTGCATTGGAGTTGGGGCAACAGGCAAAAAGTCGGGCAAGTGGCATTTGCGCAAAGTATGTCGGACAAAGCCACGGACGCTGCACGCTCAAAGGAGTTATGGGATCTCAGTGCGGGTTTGGTATGTTTGTGAAAGTATGCGGCAATGATCTGGCACAGGCAGGCTTTTGCCGCGCATCGCAAATTTATGACGGGATCAGGTTGTCGGCGTGTTCATGCTCGGCTTGAACGACTGTTGTCCGTTGACCGTCACTGGTTTGTTCATTGCGGATTTTTGCGAAGAAAAATGACATCGCAGCCGCACCCAGAATAAAGCAGCAGAGAATTGATAGCATCTCGCGAGTTGAACCGGCTACCGGATTGTTCAAGGTCGATTGAACTTGCTGCTCTAGCCAGAGTGTGCCTTCGGGCACCGGGATAAGAACAAGTGTAACAGCGGTCGCCAGAGCGACCAACAGTCCGAAATTGAAAATCAGTTTCAGATATTTTTCGCCCCGCCCCTTATGGCGATACGAGAACGTCATTATTGCAGGACCAATGAGGGCCAAAAGTAGGAATGCAAATTGTGCCATGACGTTCTCCCGATGTGTTCAATCAGAGAACCATTTCCAGCCCAATGTGTCAACTTAAGTTTACACATTTGTTTGACTTACGTTCAACCTCCATACATTACATGGTGACCTTGCATGCTATGCCTATGACAAACATATGAAAATAGGAAGAAAGGAGATCTTGATTTGACGGTGAAAAATTACTTAAGTGATTTTGAGAGGTGTAAGTAAAAATTGACATGTTGACATAAAAAATGATCTTTCTTCTGGATGCAGAGAGAAAACACATGACAAGATTACCGTGAGCTCAAACAAAAAACGTTCCAAAATTTTGATCTTAACTGTGGTCTTGCAGGTCGTTGTGATCTTGGTATTTCTCTTTAGGAATTGGACCTTATTTTAGGTTCTGACTATACGATCAGAGGCCCGTCGCCGGAGCCTTGCAAAATTGAACTGAAGACAAGAGATTTAGCCGTTAATCAGGAGACTCGCCGTGACTTACCATGACCAACTTCGATACACGTTCCGGTTAGGTTCGGCTGTTTTATTGGGCAGTTCCATACTTTTCGTGGCCATGTATGGCGCGAACGAGGTTGGTTACTTGATCCTTGGCAACATTCTTTTTGCAGTGGCGCTTGTCATGTTGGTCGTCGCGGTACTTACTCTGGTGGCTGGCCTTGTTGGCCGCAGTGCGCACCGCTGGGTCTGGTTTAATGTTATTACGCGATCGTCCAGATTAATCTTTGGACGCACAGCATCCCAACGAATGCTTGATAGCCCTGCCAGTCCGATCTTGCGATTGTGGCTTCATATCGACCCGCACGGCAAAGATAAGGATTGCCTCATCTCACCGAGGGTCGTCAAAAACCCGGCCACGTCCTCAACAAAATAGGCAATTTTGGAGAGTTTATCCAATGCTGCTTAGGTCAACTTTCTTGAAGGATGCTCAAGACTGGACGAAAGTGTGTGGCTATTGAAAGTTGTGACTTCGTGGGATGAGACCGCCACAACTGATCAGGAGAAAGCTTGTGGGAAAGCCAGCAGCTGTTCGCCAATCCATCTTAACCTATCCGATTATACTGGCGGTCCATTCTTTTTCACATCTTCAGCGAGCGTTTCAAACATGTGCCTGATGTCTACCTCTGTCGTGTTATCAAGTATGCCAGCCGAAATTTCTTTTTCAGTCCAAATCAATGACGTTGCTGGGTCATGAAGCATTGCCCAATCTGCGAAAATTCGGTTCGTAACATTTGCAGAAACAAGAGTTTTCATGTCGAGGTGGCGATCATCGCGTTTAATACGCTCAAATGCAGCCTGCACCTTGGTTTCGGGACCTTCAATCAGTTGAAAATAAATGTCGTGGCGGCAAATGAGCGCTCCTGAAATTCCGTCTCGGCTATTGTTACGCCGCGATTCCAGCAGGATTCCATTCAGTGTGGGGATATCGTAACCAAAAGGCTGAGAGACGTAAATAATTTGGACAAGTTCTGTCATGATGTATGCGTCCTAAAGGGCAAGATGAGCGGTGTTCGCTAAGGAAATCAACACAGTTTTCAAATTAGTCCTGTACCCTCAATGATCAAGTTGCCACATTGGAATATGGACAACAGGACAGTGCATTTTATCGCAGCATGCGGCGCACTTCTAGGGGGCGACGTTCGGCGAAGTGATGTTTGGTGACTGCACCAAAATGTGCAGATATCGCCAAATAGAATACCGCTGGCAGCACCAGATTATGCAAAAAGGCTGCGGCGGCTGCCAACTGCGCATCTGGCGTAAACAGGCTGTTGAGCGAACAACCAAAAACGTCCAGCGCGTCACCGCTCCAGACTGTAAGAAAAACACCGGAAATCGGAAATCTTAGCATCAGCCCATAAAATCTCAAATGCTTGGCCTTGGCCAGCTTGCGCAATCTTGGGTCGAGGCCCTCCCGCATCGGTGGGGCTGGGCTTTGGACGAGCCATTTCGTCCCCACGGCAGCATCACGTTATGCTAAGGCCGATCATTCTTGTTTTGATGGAGCGGCAAATTGCAAGTGGCTGGACAATATGTCTAAAGCGGTCATTTGATCGTGTGCCGTTACGATGCGGACTAACCGGCCTGATGCACCTGCAGCTATTGCTGACGCAGCATTTTTTCGCAGTCGTGGCAATTTTCATGCGGCGATGCAGCCTGCGTCGTGGAAGCGGCCGTTCAAGGCTACAATCTCGATGGATTTCAGACCGCCCTTTCGCCGCGTCATGTTCGAGCTCAAGCGCGCTGTAGGCCAGCGAAATCAGATAATCGCCTGTCGATGGTCACCCTGCGGTGTTGAACTTGCAGCCCGGATCAACTTAATCAGGCATGCGATAAAAGATCGCTAATCAAAATGGGCTTTGCAAAATGTGCTGCGCAATCGCATCGCCACTGACCCAAGCGGCTTCAACCCTTGGGCCAATACACCAATCACCCCCTGCATAAAGCGTCTGGGCGTGATGCAAGAACGGTTGACCAAGTGGCGCAGTCACGCGGGCATAGCGCCAGCGATGCGCACTCGCATAGATCACCGCGTCGGTTGCTACATTCAGCTCGTCACACAGAAGCGGAAGCATTCTGGCGGTGATTGCTGGCGCATCGTCCTCCAAATGCTGCTCGCTGAACGAGGGGCTGGCTTGTGCCACCCACGCGGTTGCGTGACCCTGTGGCCGATCCGGTTTGCTGCCGTCGTGGGCAATCCACGAAAGCGGCCCCACATCATCGCGACGACTGGCAAAAGTCGCAGGCGCGTTAATTACCGCCATTAAGGTCTGGCAGGGGGCGAAACGGACATCGGCTGTTTGTGTCACAAACGGGTGATCCTGACCCAACAGACCTGCAAGCTGCGGTGCAGGGACGGTAATGACGACCTTGTCGAAATGGTGCGCTTGGTCGCCGATCTGCACGGTCCAACCGCCAGAGCCGGCACGAACCGCAGTGACCTGCGCCAATTGCTGGATATCCAATTCTGCCGACATGGCACGTGGCAACCCCGACATGCCGGGCACGCCAACGATCCGTGACCGGTTTGATCCGTCATCCCAATTTGCCGCCGCACCGTTATACTGCAGGTCCTCCAATATCGCAGCAAACCGACCATCACGGGCTGTGACGTACTGCGCCCCATGATCGAACTGCATCTGATCAACACGCTTAGTCGCCATGCGCCCGCCAATGCCACGGCCCTTGTCAAAAATGACTGGTGATAGACCTGCCTTGGATAGTTTGCATGCGCAGGCCAGCCCGGCCATGCCTGCACCAATGATGCCGATGCGCGGTAAGGCATTTATCGGCCTTGTGATCAATTGATGATACCCATGACAATGACCATTGCGATAGAGTAAAGCGCGCTTCCGCCTCCAATCAGGAACAAGGGCCAGTTTTTGGTTACAGTTGCCGTCGCTATCGACTTCATCTGATATATCAGATCAGGCCAAGTATAAGACACAAAATCCCCTTGCGTGAACATGGCCTTGATGCGCCCATCACTATCTACAACCGGCAGACGCCGAAACCGTTCGTTTGACATGATCCGGAGCCAATCCAGCAAATCATCCGTCTCCTGCGCCACCCGAGGGTCTTTAGTCATGATGGCGGACAGTGGTGTGGTTTTGGGATCAAGCTCTTTGCCAACGACTTTGTTCATCACGTCACGCTCCGTCACCACCCCGATGACTTTGTTATCGGGGTCGACAACAATCACAGAACCGTAATTCTTTTCTGCCATCCCAGTAACGGCATCAAAGACGGTTGTGTCCGGTGACTGTGTCAAAGGTTTCTGTTTTGACTTATATTCTGGTCGGTCCATCAAGCGGTTTCCGGGACGTTTGGCTTCTCCTGGCATTGTGATAATCCTGATTAAATCTATTCCACCTTGAAGTAGCGTGTTACTGCCTCAAAGCCAGCGAAAGGCACGGTTAGATCAGATTTGAAAACGGCGGTCTGAGGCACCCTGTTTGCAAACGGTGGCCCTGACAGCTGCCACGGCGAGGCGCAGCGAAATTGCCTTACGTCTTCGATCTGTTGGACAAATGCTGTTTGAAGAAATTGCCGCTGAGAAAACAAACTACGATTGGTCCTCAAAAGCTGGCCTAGTCGAGGTTGTCGTGTCTCCACATTACGAATGGGCTTAGATATGAAGATACTACTCAGCTACATAGCGAAGCCAGGAACTATACTCATTCTAACACTTCGTCTCTTCCTGGAGGTTTAGATGTTCGGTCAACAGGCTGAAACCCCAGCGCGTTTTCTTTAAGGATACAGCCGCGTCCTTTTCCTCATGGAAGTAAAGCTATTGTCGATCTTTTAACTTGCGCTGAAAGCGATCAATCAAGATCATGTGTGGAACAGTGAGGGCCGCCAGTCCTATAAAAACAATCTGCAGAACGGATTTTTTCAAATCATCCGCTCCAAGCTTCTGCATTATGGCAAAGCCGATAAAGCTGGCCAAGATCGTAACTATGGAAAGACCCACCGCGACCCTCGTCGCTTGACGTTTATGTTCTATGAAAGTGATTGCGTCGGTAAAGTGACGGACAGAATGCAGGGTACAAAAGTAAACAATAAAGTAGACTAAAGGCGCAAGGCACGCCGCAGCGATCCAAAGAACCCCCTGTTCAACTGCAGCTCTTGTCCTGAGTGAGGGTTGGTAGGCTATGAGTGCAACGGAAAACGCGAGGGCTCCCGCGCCGGAAAGGGCGAGCAGTGTTGCCGCAAAGTTTGCAGTAGGTTCAGGTGCCAGATATGCAAAAATAGAAGCGACCTCCTCACGATGAAACAGTGCTGGTGCGCCAACTGTTGCAATGCCGCCAGTCCAGCGTAAAGTGCCCGAAGTATCCTCCCAGTCACCTGAAAAATGAACACCAGAGTAGATCAAAAATGCAAATAGTGCTGGACCCGGAAATACAATCCAGATGCAGATGAGTAAAACCGCAAGTCCGATGTATAAAAGTACAAAACGCGCATGCCCGCGCCAGCCGTTCAAAGGCCAAAGCGATTTTGCGATTGGTAAATCAAACGCGCCATGCGGCAAACCCAATATGGCTACGGAGGGAACCAGCATGAGCAGCTGTGTAGTCAGATCTGGCTGAAAAACAAAGCTTGCTCCGACTATTATCAGCACAGAGCATGCAAAGACCCAAGTTTGCCATAGCGGTGTGCCTGTCATTTTGGAAAGGCCGCTGCTTGTAAAAATGGCAAAGGCGGCAGAGAAGCCATCACCGACACCCGATCCGCAGTCTTGGTGGAGCCTGACAGAAACCTTTCCAATCGGTCCTTCGGCGCGTTGCGAAACAGAGTGTCAAAAAGGGCTGGGCCGCGTTCTGGTTTCGAGGTTAGCACCTGCAAAAATACGCGATCCATAAATCGGGTCATTGGACCATCCAGATCAACATTTGGAAGTTTGCCGTTGATCAGTGCTGCAGCCACTCGATCCGCTTGCATCTGATTGCGTGAGAATGCGTATCCAGTTGAAGGTCTGGCAGCCCCTCCACCCAGGCCCATGCGTATTATCCCTTCGGGTGCAGCCTCGGCAAAGCCTACTTCCATCGGGAGCGCGCCAGCCTCAGTACGAATGGTCTCAGTTTTACCCGGATTAAGAGCATCAATCTCTGTATCCAGCCAATCGGTAAAGACAGCATGCCCCGGATTTACTGGTGCAAATGATGTAACTTCGACCAGTGCCTGATCCACAGCGAACGGCAGAATGTATACGAAATCAACACCTTTACTGCGTGCGCGGCGAAAGTGCATAAGTTGAACAGTATCAGGCTCGAATACTGGCCGTTCAGTTTTAATTTCGCGACCCAAAAAGAATTGTCCGTAAGTCGGTTTACGGCGCGGCGGGCGTGTGTCGACAATGGTTGTAGCCGTCAGGGCACCAGCATCTGTTTCAATCTGCCATTCTCGCCCATTTCGGGCAATATCATGTGCAGCGACACCAAGCGAGAGTGATGACTTTTTGCTTTTATCGATCATCTCACACGCACGGCGATAAAAAGCACCGGATGTGACCGTTTGATAGCGCATGTGTGACGACGTTCGCAGGGTTTGCCCGCGCTGGTCTTGCACAGTCCAAGATGTCCATTCTTTGCGCACACAATCATCGAATGGATCTGGCCGGGTACGCCAGAAGCTCCAAGCTCTGTCGTCCACGTATTCGGTGCGCGGTTCAATCACACGAACAGTTAAGTTGCTCTGCGCCAGCCGGACGGCGAGGCTCAGCCCTGCACAGCCACCGCCGAGGATCGCTACATCAACATCAGGCGCTGGCATGATCGGACCTATTTTCCCATTTACGTTTCTGGATCAGCTCACCCAGAATGGCGCGAACGGCAAGACCTGCCTTACGTTCCTTGGGGACAATGGCACGGCCCTCAAGGGGCTGATACTCTCTGCGGCGCAACTCTGATCCAATGCCTTCGTACATTGCGGCGGCCGATGCTACAGCAAGTCGCAACCGCAGAGGAAGTGCCGCTAAGGCAGAGCGACCCGATATGTATAACTCATCCGCCTCACCCAGCAGAGCAGCCATAGCAGCTTCGGCTGCTTCCACTGCTTCTGGCACACCAGCGGCGATGTCTCGAGGGTCGTAGGGACAGTGCGTAAAGGGCAAGTACCGGCGTCCCATTCGCGCATCTTCTGCGACATCACGACAAATATTTGTCAACTGCATGGCTTTGCCAAGATTGGCCGCTTTTGCGTGATGAACCTCATCAATATTGAAAATTGCGCAAACCATGATGCCAACTGTGCCTGCAACACCCATGCAGTAGGCGTCTAGCGTAGGACCGTCAGCGATGCACACAGCGCCAGTATCGGCCGCAGCACTTGATACCAGCTCGGCGAAAGCAGCCAGTCCAAGTGGCCGACCATGAAACAGATTGTGTGCTTCTATCCCGAGCCGACCTTTTGGGTATTGTGAAGTCAAATCATCATGTAGCTTTTGCAATTGACCTTGACCGACGGCCCCACCAATTTTATCCGCAATGTCGTCAACGGTGCGACATAAAACATAAAGTCGTGCGATGAGAAGCCTGCCGCGTCGCGGCAACAAGCGGGCCGCTGGTGCAAAACTGCGAGCGTGATAGGCCATGATATCTTCAGGATTCATGTGACATTCTCCGCAATGGGCACAAGGTTTTCCAAGACCTTTGCCGATGAGACGACGCCCGGCAGACCAGCACCCGGATGCGTTCCCGCTCCGACGAAATACAGATCGCGCACGCCCTCACCACGGTTGTGGAACCTGAACCACGCTGATTGCGTAAAGAAAGGTGACAGGGAGAAACCAGCACCATCTACGGAAAGATAGTCATTGCTGAAATCTTCCGGTGTCATAGCAAATTCTGCCGTGATGTGGTCGCTCAGGCCGGGCAGCATCGTGTCTTCCAATGCCGCAACAATGCGGTCGCGCAGCTTGGGCCCTTCAACCTCCCAATCTTGCCCACCAGTCAGGTTGGGGACAGGGCACAGGACGTAAAAACTGTCGCATCCGTCTGGCGCAAAGCTTGGATCCGTCGCCGTGGGTCGATGTACATAAAGTGAAAAATCATCAGCAAGTTTCTTATTATCGAATATATCGCGCAGAAGACTTTTGTAGCGCTCACCAAACCAAACAGTGTGATGGGCTACATCTGGCCAAGTTTTGGTCGCACCAAAGTACATCACAAACAAGCCCATTGAGAGCTTCGATTTTTTTGACCGCATCTTTGCAACTTTAGAGATTTGAGTCTGCGGCAGCATGTGTCGATACACATGGACAGGATCCATATTGGAGACGACAACGTCTGCGTCGATTTCTGTCCCGCTCTCCAATATGACGCCTGATGCACGTCCATCCTCGACCTTGATTTGCGCGATGGTGGTATTCAAGGATACGGTGATACCTTCCTCTTTCATGAGCCGGTCAAATGCATCGACAAGCGCACCAGTACCCCCCACGGCAAACCAAACACCATGTTCGCGTTCAAGATGGTTGATCATGCCATAAATGGCCGTGGTCGAGAATGGATTGCCACCCAGCAAAAGGGGTTGGATCGAGAATGCTCGGCGCAATTTGTCGTGCTTCATATGCCGGGAGACCATGGACCACACACTTTCAAACGAGCGGAGCCGCAAGAGATGTGGGATTTGCTTGATCATAAAGACAGGTGAATGAAACGGCACATCCGACAGTCTGCTAAAACCAATATCGTAAATTTTCTTAGACCATGAGGCCATGCGACGGTACCCTGCCACGTCATCCGGTGAAATGCGCTTGATCTCGGCTTCAGTGGCTTCATCTGTGGGCCCGTAGTCGAATGTATCGCCGTCGTGGTATTGGAAACGGTACCAAGGATCGGGCTCCACCAACTTTACGTAGTCTGCCATCTTTTTGCCGAACAGTTCGAACAACTCTTCGAACAAATGCGGTGCAGTCAGAACCGTCGGCCCAGCATCATGACGAAAACCATCCTTTTCAAAAACCTGACCGCGACCTCCCAAGCGAGGGCATCGATCAATAAGATGAACATCATATCCTTTTGCCCGCAGACGCAGAGCTGCGGCAATACCGCCAAAACCCGCACCGGCAACAATAGCTGATTGAGTGGCTGAGAAGTTGGTATCACGTGGCATGGTCAATATCCTTTAGTTTGGATTCAAGGAGGTTTGCGAGCGTCACCAAAGACGCTCCTGCATTACTTGGAAGGGCGTTTGCGTGTTTGCGTGCGGTCAGCAGTGCCGCATAAGCTCGATCACAGGCGATATTTTTTGCGAATACAGGAGCATTTCCAACTGCTTCAAGGGATAGGCAGATGTTTGTGCTGCCGTTTGCCAAGTCACTGTCGCGGTCTTCAATGTCATCGAGCGTTTGGTATGCGACTGCCAATGCGTTTCCTGCTCGAATGGCTGTGTCCTGCCCCTCAACTTTTGCTGCTATCAGCGCGAGGCAGATCGGCAAGGCGATTAGGGGGCCGGATTTAAGGGCAGCTATCGTTGCCCATCGTTCGGGTGTCGGACAGTCGGTACGGCAATCCTGTGTTTGCCCGTCAATTGTGACAGTCACTGCATGATGCACCGCACCAAGGGCTGCCGCAGGATTGGGATGATTTGCAATTGCTACATAGGCAGCGGAGATCAGCAAATCACCAGTCGAAATTGCAACGTCTTTGCCGTAGCGTGACCACACAGCGGGTGTATCGCGTCGAACCTCATCACCGTCTTGAAGATCGTCATGAATCAAAGATGCGTTGTGCAAAAGCTCTGGCGCCAAAGCGCACGCCATAGCCACTTTTGGTGACAGTTTCAGTGCTGTGGCCGCTCCCAGTCCAAGTTGTGCGCGAACCCGCGCACCACCAGCCGAAAAGTGATACCGTGCTGCCTCCGCCACCTGCGGTGGGGACGACATCAGCAATCGGTCAATTTCAGCGTCCACATCGCTTAACAGAACAACTGTATGTTCATTATTATCAAACATTTGACACATCCAAACGGGTCATAAAAGTGACCGCCCCCACGTAAATGGGGACGGCCTTGATCATTTATTCTGCAGGTACTGTCGACGCGTTCCGGTCTGCTACATCTTCGCTTTTGCGCATTGCAATGAGGAAGATAAGCACACCAAAACCAGCTTTCGCGATGATGTCGGCTATGGTGTAGCCGACTTCGACGATGACTGTCGCAGTTGCACCTTCAAGTCCGACTGCGCCTGCAAAGTAGACGACAGGATAGAAGCACCAGCTGCCGACCGTAACGTTGCGGGCAAGACGTACGAGACCACGTGCGTTCTCTGGCTGGTTTTCGATCGCTTTGCCCAAGCCAGAGTACAGTTGATATACGATCCACAAGAACGGTATCATCGACAACAGGCCAAAGATCCAGCGCATGCTACCGGAATCTGAGACCTCACCTGGGTACCCCAAGGCAACCATGAGAAGTGCCGCAAGACCAAGACTGGTTGCGCGCGATACTGTCTCGGATCTGGTAAGGCTCATCACAAGGATCAACTCGACCAACAAAAGTGGCACTGTCAAAAGCCAATCAACGTAGCGGTAAGCCGCATTAAAGACTTTTTCAGTGGGAACGTATGTTCCGTCAGCCAATGTGTACGCGTCGCTCCAGCTCTGACCGATGCGGAAGTAATGGTAGGCTGCGATGAACGTCACCAAGCCTGTAACGATAAGTGCGGTTTTGTATTGTGGTTTCACCTGGCCGATACCCAGCCAGAAGAAGAGCGTTGCAGCTGCGAGCGTCGCAAAGCCGAACGAAAATGCGTTATAGATCAAGTCGTATTGACCTATCGACAAAGTTTCCATGTTTTTTCTCCTGTTAACAACAAGGAGATAAGGAGCGTTTCAACGTCAGTATTCAATGGCATACAGCCGGAACAAAATGTCGCACCCATCTGTTCAAAAAGCTAAATTTAGGCATAAAGCGCCAAAAACAAGTTATGAACTTCAAGTTTAAAACGGTAGATGCGTCAGATACGCACGTGTGACAGACACAACATGAGCCTTGACTTAAAACAAGCAGTTGAAACCGAAACTATCAGTTGGGCGGAAGATACATCGTATCACGTTCCAAAGCTTGGAGGGTTTGTTGTCCTTAGGGTATGAGAGTGATCTCCCTCCAAACGAACACAAAGTGCGGTCTCCTCAAAATTGAGATTTTCAGGAGTTTCTGATTAAGAGAGTAAAGCTTTGCAGCCTCGACGAGCATCGAACAGAATAGAATAATGCAAGTTAAAGCGATCCCCGGGAACATGCTCTACAACAGTTCATACGACAAGATAGCAAAGATGCCTCTAAGAAGGGATTGCGCGGATCTCTGCTAATTTGTGAAAATCAGACTGCCAATGTTGCCAAAATCTGAGGTGAATTTGCATCCCTGTGGATTGCTGAGACTGGTTAGGTAGATGAACACAGTTATCATTATGCTATTGGCCAAAAAATAACGAGTTTTTCGTGGTTTTGGCGTGTTTTATCTATTCGCCATAGTCCTTATGCTCAACCTATCAGGTTAGCAGGTGAGTTAAGAAGGCCATGTAATTGAACCACAGAGATGTTCAATAGAAGACGAGCCCCATCAGTCCTTTAAGACAGGCTGCGCGCCAACTACCGACAGCTTTCCGGTGCCTTGTCTTTTGATGGACGGTTGCACTTCGCGGTTCGGTGTCACGTTCTCATTATGCGGGAGCATCAGTTCCATGACAGCCCTGATTTCCGCTATTGCCTTTGTAGCTTCTTCGTTGATGTGTTCAGGCCTACCTTTTGTTTTCTGTGAATGGGTAAAAAAACGGACAAGTTTTTCCCCCAAATCTTTGTCAGAAGCGATTAGAACCGCTTCTAAGCCTCCGATTCTGAACCTGAGCTGGTCCAGTTCCTTTTTCATTTCCACGTTTCATTTCCTTGTGAGTAGTGAGGGAAGCTCGGCGTTTCTGGTCGAGCAGTTATCATACAGATATGGGTGCTGATGAAATCCATATTTCATCAAGTGTCAAAAATTGTTAAGTCTGGCAATCGAGCTTGAGCGTCAGCCGAACTGTAATGGTATTTTTCCGGTAGACTGGTGTCTGTTCATTGATCTTCTGGCCAACTATGAATTGGTCTATTCGCTCAAATATAGGCTCACAAATGGGGCCTAACCTTCATTGCGCAACTGCGTCTTTCGGTCACGGTCAGAAGTAATAGCCTCTGGCCACAATTCTTCTCTGTGGGCCACAAGCTTCATTTTCGGTTCACAACGCAACCGCAGCATCATTGTTCCGTTCCTTGGAAATTAGTCACTTTTGGGGGCTGGGATTTGTCCCTCACTGAATCAACGACGGCTCAATCCCAATCGGCAAGCTGACGTCGAAATCGATGGTTAGTGCCATCAAACGCATATAACTTAATCCGCCTACTTGCGATGCTACACGTTACATAGTTGTTACCCAGAAATCAGGCCGTGGTATAGAGCACGTCATTAACTACGCTCCAAAAATTCATTAAAATCGAGTGGAAAGCTGATCGTTTTTGCAGTCACAGGCCCTGGATTGGTCTTGCTGCGCCTTGCATGAATGGCCGGTTTCCCCACCGCGCGGCAGCACCGATGATTTGGCACTTGCAGCATTTTCTATGCGGCGAGCGCGCGCAGCAGGTAAATCGAATTCACAGTGTGGGCTCGTTCCTGCCGTTCGCGGCGGTAGCACACCGCAAAATACTTTAGGGCTTCCTTGAACGTCCGCTTGCTTTTCGCAGTCCATTCGAATTTGCAAGTGCAGCGAAGGTCCGATTTCCGCCCTTCAGTGCCGACCGGCACGAACGTAAACCTCCGGCGGCGGCCGTCTGATCTCAGGCTCAATCCGATGGTAAGTCCGACCTTATGTCCGACTTTATCGCCCGCCCTCAGATTGAAGTTCTTTCCGCCGCCGATGGTGATCGCCGCCGGA
>Ga0306909_100065_pt1 | contig 39705 bp, 37 predicted proteins | sample AntRauMFilla2697_FD_190439 | JGI IMG/M metagenome (GOLD analysis project Ga0306909, IMG submission 190439) | Saline lake microbial communities from Rauer Islands, Antarctica - Metagenome Filla 2 #697 (v2) (version 2) | ecosystem: Environmental > Aquatic > Non-marine Saline and Alkaline > Saline ... | reverse complement strand
CATTTCCCGCTTTGCGTGTCCATACGCGCTGACCGGCGTCACCGCAGCGGTCTCGATGTGTGGCCCAACTGCCGCACCATAGACGGCAGCCGAAGACGCCACCAAGACCCGCACCCCGACTGGAGCAGCGGCAATCGACGCCAAAGCCAGATCGGTGTTCAGGCTCATCGCATCTCCGGTCGCTGCGGCATGTGCCGGGGTCACGCCAGAAAGGCAAACCACAGCATGCACTTGCGATGCGGCCTCTTGCAAAGCGGCATCGTCCACAAGGGGATCGAACCGCAACATGCCCGCACAATTTTGGCGCGACTGCTTGAAAAGGTCGTCAGACTGCGGCCAATGGCGGCTCACAACCTGACCCAACCGTCCGGCCGCTCCCAGCAACAATACTCGGCGTTCTTCCGCATTCGATTTTGAAATGATTGACCTCATGAAGTGATGCAGTATCTTGCCTCAAACTTATTTCCAATACCAACCGCCACTGATAAGGCGGATCAAAAGATTAAGAGCAACAGGATTGGTGGCGATCGCATGAGCAGGCTTACAAGGTATATCGTGTGCATCATGCTCGCTGCGTCGCTCGCCGCTTGCGGAAACCTGCCGCGTGGCGCGGCGATCCAATCCGAAATCATCAAAGGCTCTGACCAGCCAGAAGCGGATTTTGCGGTCTATCCCGTCTCAAAGTCTTTCCTGCCAAGCCTTGCACAGTGGTCCACGACAGGAGAGCGTCAGTATGGCTGGCTGCCCCAGAGCAATGGATCGAACGCACAAATCATCCGGCCTGGTGATACCGTAAACGTCATCATCTGGGACAGCGCCGAGAATTCGCTGCTGATGAGCCCCGGTCAGCGCAGCGTTGACCTCGCGGGTCTGCGGGTGTCCGAAGCCGGATCAATTTTTCTCCCCTATGTCGGGAAGGTGCGGATCGCGGAACGCACCCCCGACAACGCCCGCCAGACCTTGCAACGCCAACTCGAGTCGGTGGCGCCCGGCGCGCAGGTTCAGCTGACGATGGTCGAAGGGCGTACCAATTCGGTAGATTTGATCGGCGGCGTGCGCAGCCCGGGAAACATCAAAATGCCGGATCAGAATTTCTCTGTGCTTGCTGCGATTTCTGCGGCAGGAGGCGTTAACGAAGGTCTGACCAATCCACGCGTAAAACTGGTGCGCGGACGCAGCACATATCGCTTATCCATGAGCACTTTGTTGGACGATCCAACACTTGATACACGGCTAATCGGCGGCGATCAGGTGATCGTAGAAAAAGACGGTCGCTATTTCCTGTCACTGGGTGCCGCAGGAAACGAAAGCCAGTTCCCCTTTAACAGAGACGAGGTTTCGGCATTGGATGCGCTGGCCCTGATCGGCGGGGTAAACGATTCAACCGCCAATCCGAAGGGTGTTCTCATCCTGCGCGAGTATCCGGCCTCAGCGCTGAGCGCGGGACAGCGCGGCCCCCGGCAGCAGCGCGTCGTATTCACCATTAATCTGACCACGTCTGACGGTCTTTTTTCAGCACGCAATTTTCAGATCTATTCCGGTGATCTCGTGCTGGCCACAGAAAGCCCCGTCGCTTCAACCCGTGTAATTTTCGGACTGATCGGCTCCGCCTTTGGTTTGCTCAACGTGGCCAGCAACTAATCCGCAGTGCGAAGTTCGATTTGCCTGTCCGGCGGCAGTAGCGCGTTCATTTGCGCGACATGCTCTGGCAGGCATCTGGTCAGGAAATCATATTCGGCAATCACACACTTGCGCGCCGCAGGCCCCAGATGTGCAAAATCTTGCGGGCGTTCCAGCACCTCCACCACCTGACGCGCCAATGCGGCCGGATCGTGGAAATCCACCAGCAGCCCTGTCTCCCCGTGTGTCACCGCTTCGCGGACTGGTGCGACGTCCGATGCCACAACCGTGGCCTCCATCGACATCGCTTCAAGCAATGACCACGACAGCACGAAAGGCATGGTCATGTAGATGTGACAGCGGCTGATCTGAATGATCGTCTGGTACTGCTCATAAGGCACCTGACCCAGAAAATGCACGCGGCTCCAATCCACACGGTCGCCGACTTCGGCCTCCATCTCGCCGCGCAGGCCGCCGGGGGCTTTGTTTTTTGCGCCATACGACACATCGTTGCCGCCGACGATCAGCACCCGCGCATTGGGACGCGCCGCCAGAATATCCGGCAATGCCCGCATGAATTTGTGAAAGCCACGCATCCGCTCAAGGTTGCGGGCCATGAAGGTGATGATCTCATCCCCGCGCCGGACGGGCCGCTCGATCCGGCCCAGCTTTAGTGTCGCGTCGGGGTTCGGCACCAGCTTGTCGGTGCGGATGCCGTCGTGACACACGTAGATCTTGTTGTGAAATTCGGGCGGAAAGCAGTCACGCTGCCATTTTGTCGGGCTCAGCCCGCGGTCCACGGTCATGATGTTGGCGTTCGGCACCGCATTGCGGGCCTGCAACAAGAACGGCGAATGGACGTTCACCGGCTCGTCCGGGTCGAAATTTACCGGCCCCCCGTGAAGGCGGTAATAATATTCAAAAAATCCGATGATCGGTACATCGGTCCAAAGCTGTTTGAAGAACGTCAGTTCGCCCCAGCCGACATGGCCCACGATGATATCGGGCTTGAAGCTGTCTTCCTGTTCGATCTGCTGGGCTGCCAGAATGGCACCAAACCCGGCGCCGGTTGCTTCCTCCCACACCTTGCTGAGGCCGTAACTTTCTTTCTTGGGTGCATGATGAGGTTTGTAGATCCGCGTCTCGACTCCCTCGATGCGCGGCGGGTTCTTGCGCTGGGTCAGAAAGAAGATGCGATGCGTCTTTTGTGCGGCAAGCCATTGTACAAGCTCGCGGTACTGACCCGGCATATTCTGATGCACAAACAGGATATTCATTGTTGGCACCTTTCACCGGGGACAGTCCGGCCCCAGATAACCCCGCGCGCCGCCATTTGGCAAACACCCAAACCGCAGTACCCGCTACTGTGCGTAATCCGACCGCTCCGCGTCCAGAATTGCCTTCAGCTCCGCCAGATGCCGCTGGTCCTGCTCGGGGTATGCTTCCAACTCACGTGCAGTTTTCTCGGCGATTTCGTCGCTGATGCGCCGCAGGGGCAGGCCCGTTTGCAGCGCGCGAATATAGGTCTCCGCCGCGCGCTCAAAATAATAAAGGCGGTTGAAGGTCTCGCCCACGCTATCGCCAATCACCAGCACGCCGTGACTGCCCATGACCATTACCTTCTGTTTCGGATCGGTCAGCAATTTGGCGCAGCGCGCACCCTCCTCCTCAAAGGCCAGCCCACCATAATCGTCGTCGATCACCACGCGGTTGAAGAAAGTACAGCAGTTCTGGTCGATCGGCGGCAGACGGCTGTCTTGCAAACAGGCCAGCACAGTCGCAAACATCGAATGAACGTGCATCACGCACCTCGCATGAGGCACAGATGCATGAACACCCCCGTGCAAGCCCCATGCCGTGGGATCGGGCGCGTTCGGGCCTGCATAGGTCTCGGCGTCATCCGCATCGATCAGCAGCAGATCGCTCGCTTTGATCCGGCTGAAATGTGCCTGATTGGGGTTCATCAAAAACTGCGACCCGCTCTGGTTGATCGCAAGCGAAAAATGATTCGCCACGCCCTCATGCATGTTCAGCCGCGCGGTCCAGCGGAACGCCGCCGCCAGATCGACACGCTCCTGCCAGTGGTCCATGTTCGGTTTCATCTGTGTCACGCTCATCTCGCTCTTCGCCTCCCGCTTGTACCTCCACCGACCCTGTGAAATTATGCGACATGACACAAGCAACATTCCCCTCATGGCCCGATGTGGCCGCCGATCTGGTCAACGTGGCCGCAGGGCGTACGCCCGCCGATATGATCATCACCGGCGGCATTTGGGTGAATGTCCACACGCGTGAGACGCTGCCGGATCACGACATCGCAATCGTGCGCGGACGCATTGCCTTCGTCGGACCCTCCGCCGCGCAGTGTCGCGGCCCCGACACCCAAATCATTAAGGCAAACGGACGCTATATGCTGCCCGGTCTCTGCGATGGGCACATGCATATTGAGTCCGGCATGCTCACTCCCGCCGAATTCGCACGCGCCGTGATCCCGCATGGCACCACCAGCATGTTCACCGACCCGCACGAGATCGCGAACGTGCTGGGCCTTGAGGGCGTGCGCATGATGCACGACGAGGCGTTGATGCAACCGGTAAACATTTTCACTCAAATGCCCTCCTGCGCGCCCAGCGCACCGGGGATGGAGACGACAGGTTTCGAGATCACCGCCGAAGACGTGGCCGAGGCGATGCAGTGGCCCGGCATTATCGGCTTGGGCGAGATGATGAACTTTCCCGGCGTCATAAATGCCGATCCCCAAATGCTTGCCGAGATCGCTGCCACGCAGCGCGCAGGAAAAACCGTGGGCGGCCACTATGCCTCATCCGATCTCGGCCCCGCCTTTGCGGCCTATGTCGCAGGAGGGCCCGCTGACGACCATGAAGGAACCTGTGAGGCCGACGCCATCGCCCGCATGCGTCAGGGAATGTACGCCATGATCCGCCTCGGCTCGGCCTGGTACGACGTCGAGAGCCAGATCACCGCCATCACCGAGCGCGGCCTTGATCCGCGCAACATGATCTTGTGCACCGATGATTGCCACTCGGGTACACTGGTGAATGAAGGTCACATGAACCGGGTCGTTCGCCACGCCATCGCCTGCGGCTGTGACCCGCTCATCGCGATCCAGATGGCGACGATCAACACCGCGACCCATTTCGGGCTTGAGCGCGAGATCGGCTCGATCACTCCCGGCCGCCGCGCCGATGTGATTCTGACCTCGGACCTTAAAACCCTCCCCATCGAAACGGTCATCGCCCGTGGACAGATCGTTGCACAGGATGGCAAATGTTTGGTGGACTGCCCCCACCACAACTGGCCCTCACACGCCCGCCGGACAGTCAACATGGCCCGCGATCTGGACGCGCATGATTTCACGATCACTGCCCCTGAAGGAGCCAATGCCGTGACCGCGAACGTGATCGGGGTGGTCGAAAATCAGGCTCCAACGAAGGCGCTGCAATTCGAACTGCCCGTCACCGAGAGCCGCGTGACTGCCCACGGCGACGTGGCGCAGATTGCATTGGTCGAGCGGCACCGCGCTACGGGTGGCGTGGTGAACGCCTTGGTCTCCGGCTTTGGCTATACCGGGACGATGGCAATGGCATCTACCGTGGCGCACGACAGCCACCACATGATCGTCGTCGGCACCGATGCGGAACAGATGGCGCTGGCAGCCAACCATCTGCGCAAGATCGGCGGCGGCATCACGATCTTCAAAGACGGCATTGAACTCGCCACCGTCAACCTGCCCATTGCCGGTCTGATGTCGGACAGCCCCGCCCGCGATGTTGCTGCGAAAACCCAAGCGATGATGCAGGCGATGCGAGCCTGTGGATGCACCCTCAATAACGCCTATATGCAGCACAGCCTGCTGGCGCTTGTCGTGATCCCCGAGTTGCGGATTTCCGATCTGGGGCTTGTGGACGTGCGTACGTTTGAATTTATGGATGTTATCGTCTCGTGAAAACATTTGCCCGAAACCTCGCGTCGCTTATGCCCGACGGGATCAGCCTGCCGCCTCAACTGATCGAGACGTTCGATTGGCTTGAGGATCAGGGTGGCCTCGTGGTGCATGGGTCGGGCGCGCCCGAAGATCACGCGCTCATGCTCTATCCCAAGGAACTAAAGAACCATCCCTTCAAATGCCATTTTGCCTTTGTCGGAACCGCATTGACCTATACCGACCACTGGCCCACCCCCGATCCCGTCATCGACGCCCGGATCGCCGAAATCGCCGAGACCTCAGGTGATGGCGGTCGGCTTGCCATCTGGCTTGACGATGAAGGGAAACAGCAGTTTGTACACATTGGCCACGAGACGCTTGGCGTGATCACTGACGATCCGCTGGTCCTGTTGCAATTCATCGCGATGGGTTATCCCGAACCGGGATTTCTGCCACAAACCGACATGACGCCAATGGAATGCTATCTTGCCGATCAAGGCGTCGCACGGCTGGAAGACCTAACACCCGAAGATCGCCCGGTCATGCCCACTGCCTTTCAGGCGTTCCTGAACCAGCGGTTCAACCTTGCAATCCCCGCCACGGCCTGCGATCTGGGGATCACTGATTTTCCCGAATACCACGATACCGACACGTCAGATCCTTTTGCCCGCTGGATCGCCTCTGCCACGCCTGCGCCATCCGACGCCGATCTCGCATACGAGCTTGAGTTGATGCGCACCGTCGAGACGCTTGATCTGAAAGACGACGATACGTCCGACGCGATAATGGCCAAAATCGGCTCCCTGTTTAATTCCCAATCCAAAAAGTGATGTCATGAAGAAGTATCAATCCTTCACCCCTGACGCGCCTCAGTCCGAGGGTTTCACCGATGCAACCGCCGCCGTGGACCGCCTGACGATGCTTTATGCACAATCGGTAGAGTTCCTGCGCGCGCATTTTACTAAAGCGATGGAAGCAGGAGCGCCCGAAACGCGTATTCGCGCGTTCTACCCCGAGGTCCGGTTCACGACTTCATCTTATGCGCAGGTCGATACACGGCTCAGCTTTGGCCACGTCTCCAGTCCGGGCACCTATTCGGCGACGATCACGCGGCCCGACCTGTTTCGCAACTACTTGATCCAGCAGATTGGCCTGCTGCTTAAAAATCACGACCAGCCGGTCTATATCGGCCCCTCCGACACACCCATCCCGCTGCATTTCGCGATGACGCCCGAGACGGGTATGACCGTTCCGCAGGAAGGTGCCGCCGATTTCACACTGCGCGACGTGTTCGATGTGCCGGATCTGACCACCACCAATGACGATATCGTCAACGGTACTTATATGCCTTTAGACGGCGTCGGCCCGCTCGCTCCGTTTACGGCGCAGCGGGTGGATTACTCCCTCGCGCGGTTGGCCCATTACACCGCCACCGACCCCGATCATTTCCAGTGTCACGTGCTGTTCACCAACTACCAGTTCTATGTGACAGAGTTCGAGGAATTCGCGCGCACGATGCTGCGCGATCCGCAGAGCGGCTACACCTCCTTTGTCTCGACCGGCAATCAGGAGATCACCGACGGCGATGCGCCGCTGGAGACTGTGAGCAAGTTGCCGCAAATGCCGACCTACCACCTTAAGCGGGAGAATGGTGGCGGTATCACACTCGTCAATATCGGCGTGGGGCCAAGCAACGCCAAGACTGCCACCGATCATATCGCAGTTCTGCGCCCGCATGCCTGGCTGATGGTCGGGCATTGCGCCGGGTTGCGTAACACGCAAGCACTGGGCGATTTTGTTCTCGCTCACGCCTATCTGCGCGAGGATCATGTTCTGGACGACGATCTGCCCGTCTGGGTGCCAATCCCCGCGCTGGCCGAGATTCAAATCGCGCTGGAAGATGCCGTGGAGCAGGTGACGCAGCTGGAGGGTTACGAGCTTAAACGGATCATGCGCACCGGTACCGTCGCCACCATCGACAACCGCAACTGGGAGTTGCGCGACCAGTCCGGCCCGGTTCAGCGGCTGAGTCAGTCGCGCGCCATTGCGCTGGATATGGAAAGTGCCACCATCGCCGCCAATGGCTACCGCTTTCGCGTCCCCTATGGCACGCTGCTGTGTGTGTCCGACAAGCCATTGCACGGGGAATTGAAGCTGCCGGGGATGGCATCGGACTTCTACAAAACCCAAGTTTCGCGTCATCTGCTCATTGGAATACGTGCGATGGAGCTGTTGCGCGACATGCCGCTGGAGCGGATTCACAGCAGAAAACTGCGCTCTTTCGAGGAAACCGCGTTCCTTTAGGCGGGTTCAAGCCGGAAATATGCAAAAAACAGCATTATTCAGGGGAAATGTAACTGCTATTCGTTGTGTTCTATTACTACATACCGTTACATTCCGCGCATGAGGCCCAATATTCGGGCAGCCGAGGAGATTAAAAATGACAACCAAACCAATGACAAAAACTCAGCTCGTTGCCGCACTGGCCGATGAAATGGGCACCGACAAAAAATCCGCAGGCGCGGCACTGGATGCAGTGTGCAACCTGATCACAAAAGAAGTGTCCGGCGGCGGTGCTGTGACCCTTCCCGGCGTTGGCAAAATCTATTGCCGTGAGCGCCCCGAGCGTATGGTTCGCAACCCTGCGACCGGCGAGCAGTTCAAGAAAGACGCGGACAAGGTCGTGAAAATGACCATCGCAAAAGCGCTGAAAGACAGCGTGAACGGCTAAGTCACGCCATCGGCTGACTGGTGAAAGAGGTCGTCTTGAGGGGCGGCCTTTTTTCTTTTGTAGCGCGAACCTCGCGCCGGTTGCGGTTTTTGCCCACCGGGCGCATGGTCCACGCAAATAAATGGCATTGAAGAAAAGAGCAGCACCTCATGGACATCCGCGCAATTGGTCTGGGTCTTGCTTTTGCTTTGATGTGGTCTTCGGCATTCACCTCAGCGCGGATCATCGTCGCTGACGCTTCGCCGCTCTTCGCACTGTCGCTTCGCTATCTTGTGTCGGGGGTAATCGGCATCGGGATCGCCCTTGCGCTGGGGCAGACGTGGCGCCTGACTGCACCGCAGTGGCGGGCAACGGTTATTTTCGGGATCCTGCAAAACGCCGTTTATCTCGGACTGTTCTTCATCGCGATGCAAACGGTCGAGGCGTCGCTCGCTGCGATCATCGCGTCCACCATGCCGCTTATGGTCGCTCTTGCCGCTTGGGCCTTTATGGGAGAGCGTTTGTCCCCGCTGGGTGTCCTTGGTCTGGTAATCGGCATCGGCGGCGTCGCCCTTATCATGGGCGCCCGGCTGACCGACGGGCTTGATCTGGTGGGTGTCGCAATCTGTTTTATTGGGGTGCTTGCACTCACCATCGCCACGCTGACCGTGCGCGGCGCGTCGGCGGGCGGCAATCTGTTGATGGTGGTTGGCCTGCAAATGCTGGTCGGTTGCGTTGCTCTCACCATGGCGACCCTGCTATTCGAAACACCTCGGTTGACTCCCAGTGTGCCGCTGGCAATCGCCTTCCTTTACACCTGCCTCGTGCCGGGCCTGCTGGCGACGTGGGTCTGGTTTATGCTGGTAGGTCGCATCGGCGCCACCCGTGCGGCGACATTCCACTTTCTCAATCCGTTCTTCGGCGTCGCGATTGCGGCGGTATTGCTGGGTGAGGCGCTTGGCCCGCGTGACGTGGTTGGTGTCGCGATCATCGCCGCAGGCATTCTGGCCGTGCAACTATCGCGCCAGCGCAAAGCATAGGTTATTCCAGCAAACGCTCGATCTCGCGGGGGATCTCGCCACTGTCGGGCCGCGCGCTCGATCCCCACGTGGCGACAATCTCTCCGTCGCCATCGATCAGCACCTTATTGAAGTTCCAGCGCGGCACAAACCCGGTCTTGGCTTTAACGTCCTTGTAAAAGTCATGCGCCGATCTGCCCCGCACATGCATCATATCTGTCATCGGCAGTGTCAGGTTAAAGTTGACCTCGCAAAATTCTTTGACCTCGGCAGCTGTCGCCAGTTCCTGATTGAAATCATCCGAAGGGACGGCCAATACGACCAGACCCTGATGGCGGTATTTATCATAAAGCGCCTGCAACCCGTCGTACTGGCGGGTAAAGGCGCACTGCGACGCCGTGTTGACCACCAGCACAGGCTGCCCTGCAAAATCGCTCAATGCAATCGTACCGCCGTCAATCGACGGAAATACGGCATCGCGCGGGGCCGCCAGCGCCACACCTGCCCAAACACTCAGGATCAGTCCAAAAATCAGCCGCATGTCACGTCCTCCTGCATAAGATACGTGGAGCGACCGTAATAAGTTCACAATCAAGTGCGCCTTTCTGCACCTCCCCTTTGATTTTTTCGCAAAAGCCCCATCTTATAATGCAACAACAGCGCAAGGAGAGACCCATGCCAGAGTACACCAGAAACCCCGACGTGATTTCGACCCTGTCGCCGGAAGAGTTCCGCGTCACCCAAAACAGCGGGACAGAGCGGCCCGGTACCGGCAAGCTGCTCAAGAACAAGGAGCCGGGCATCTACGTCGATATCGTATCCGCCGAGCCTTTGTTCGCGTCTGCTGATAAATACGAGAGCGGCTGCGGTTGGCCCAGCTTTACCAAGCCAATTGAGCCCGCACACGTTCAAGAACTGAGCGACAGCACCCTCGGCATGGTCCGCACAGAAGTGCGCAGTACCCATGGCGACAGCCATCTCGGCCACGTCTTCCCCGATGGACCGCGTGATCGCGGTGGCCTACGCTATTGCATTAACTCCGCATCGCTCCGGTTTATCCACCGCGACGATATGGAGGCCGAAGGATACGGCAAATACATCAACCAAGTGGAGGACGCAGCATGAGCAACGAGCGCGCAGTACTGGCAGGCGGATGTTTCTGGGGCATGCAGGATCTGATCCGCAAACGTAAAGGCGTGGTATCGTCCCGTGTCGGATATTCCGGTGGCGATGTGCCGAACGCCACCTACCGCAACCACGGCACCCACGCCGAAGCGATCGAAGTGATCTTTGATCCGGCGGTATTCAGCTACCGTCAATTGCTGGAGTTGTTCTTCCAGATCCACGATCCAACCACCCTTAACCGTCAGGGCAACGACCGCGGAGTGAGCTATCGCTCGGCGATCTATTTCGAGGACGAGAGCCAGAAGGCGACCGCCCTCGACACCATTGCGGATATCGAATCTTCGGGCATCTGGCCCGGAAAGGTCGTGACAGAGGTAGAGCCCGTCTCGGATTTCTGGGAAGCCGAGCCCGAGCATCAGGATTACCTTGAGCGCATCCCGAATGGCTACACCTGCCACTTCCCGCGCGCGGACTGGGTGCTCCCCAAACGCGCCGCAGCAGAATAACGCCGGAAGGGCTGTCCTCGGGGGCGGCCCTTTTTTCTGACGTGCAGGCCCGTATGTCCTTTCACAATGGCACCGAACGCACTAGGCATGCCTATCCCAGAAATGTCAGGACAGACCATGGCGCTTAAATCCACGATCTACAAAGTCGAACTTTCCGTCTCTGACATGGATCGTCACTACTATGAGACCCATAAGCTGACCGTTGCCAAACACCCTTCCGAAACGGACGAACGGCTGATGGTGCGCCTCGTGGCCTTCGCCCTGAACGCTCACGAACAGCTGGAGCTGACCAAAGGCCTGTCCAACGATGACGAGCCTGACATCTGGCAGAAAAGCCTGAGCGACGAGTTGGATTTATGGGTCGCGTTGGGTCTGCCCAGCGAGAAGGTTGTACGCCAGTCCTCTAGCAAAGCTAAAAACGTGATCATCTATTCCTACGGCGGCAGAACCGCAGAGGTTTGGTGGGACAAGATCAAAAACAGCACCATCCGCTTCGACAATCTTCGGGTCATAAATTTCTCGGAGCACGAGACCGCAGATCTGGCGCAACTGGCAGGCCGCTCGATGAAGCTCCAGGTCAATATTCAGGACGGCGAGGTGATGGTCAGTGTCGATGACCAGATGGTTTACGTCACCCCTGTCGAATGGAAGAATGCGAACGCATTGACCGGATAGCGCTCTAGGCTGCGACCCGTGGCCGCCCCGACGCCTCGACCGTAATCTCTGCCTCTACGAAAACCTCGCGCCCTTCGATACCCGCACTGCGCACGTTGCGTATCACGCTCACCTGAATGTCCGCCGCGCCCGCCGCCTTTGCTGCCGCGATGGCACGCAGGCGCAACACGCCTTCCAGCCGCGCCAGAGCTGTCTCCGTATCGCCAAAATCCTCTGGACCCTCCAGCAGATGCACACGGTACTTCCCTTCGCTGGGCGAGGTCACCGTGCCCGCCTCACGCATGGTGACGCGCCCCACCACGGCACCAATCGCGTTGGCGACGCCCCCATGCTCGGGTAGGATCATCTCGCATCCCAGAAGGTGGCCCACCGCCGGATAATAGGTTGAGGCAGACGCACCAAGGCCGATCACCGGAACCGCCAGACCGGTGTCCAGCTTTACCAGACCACGGTGCCCTCCCAAGCCGCGCTGCATCAGCACATGCCGCGCGAGCGCCTCCGGATCGACCCCAAAGCCGGTTTCCTCCTCTGCAAATGCAGTCTCTAACAGGGCCAGCGCTGTCTGATACTCCAGCTGTGCGACGATCATTCGCGCCATCACTTCAGGATCCGGAGCAAGCCGATCGCCCGATCCGGTGCGCCGCCGCCCGAACAACGCCAATGCCTTTCGCGCGGCATCGGCATTCCAAGCGTCAGCCAACCCCAGCACATGGCTCGCATCCGATGGCGTGGCACCAGAAATCTGGACCAGCCCCCGCTCTACCAGTCGCGTGATGGCGCTGGTATCAATCCGCGATTGCAACACATTTCCCAAGGGATGCAGATCACTCCCGATCCGCTCCATCAACGCCTCTTCACGCGGGGCCAGTCCCTCAATGGTCTGCCCCGCCACCACCCGCACAAACCTGCCATCGAATTCCCCCGGCAATGTCGCGCGAAGTTGCGCATCCAGCGCATTGTGCACCACCTCGGGTGCATCCACTGCCACCAGCGACACAGGCAACAGGCGTCGCGGCCCCAGCGTCACCCCCCCTTTCAGGCCTTCGGACAGAAAATGCACCTCGCTGTCACCCCCCAGGCCGGTCGTCCGCATCGCGACCGCCTCAACCATCGTGCGGTACGGCCCGACCCGCGCGCCCGCAGGATCAATCGTTGGCCGCCCGTCCTTCAACAGCGCCACATCCGTGGTAGTGCCACCGATATCCGAGACTAACGCAAAGTCCGCCCCGGTCAGCCACCGCGCCCCCACAATCGAGGCGGCAGGCCCGCTCAGGATCGTCTCGATGGGCCGCTCGCGGGCCTGAGCGCTGGAGATCAACGCCCCGTCACCGCGCACCACCATCAGCGGCGCTTCAACGCCAAGCTCGCGCAGGATATCCTCGGCCCGCCCGATCAAACGGTCGATCATACCGATCAGCCGCGCGTTGAGCACAGCTGTCATCGCCCGCTTTGGCCCGTTAAGCTTGGCCGACAGCTGGTGCGAGGCCGAAACGGGGCGTCCTGTCATCTGCGCCACAATCTCCATCGCGCGCAGTTCATGCGCCGGATTGCGTGTGGCGAACTGGGCCGCAACCGCAAAACCGCCGACCGCCATACCGTACTGTGCCAAAAACGCGCGCAGGCTTTCCTCGTCGAGTGGTGTCGCCTCACCGCCCGCATGGTTATGGCCACCCGCCAGCACCAGATGCGGATCACCCTTCAATGCCTGTAACAGGCCATGTTGCTCCAGATCGCGTTCCTTGAAACCGATATAGATCAGCGCCACGCGCCCGCCCTGCCCCTCGACCAACGCATTGGTGGCCAGCGTGGTAGAGAGCGACGCAAGAGCAATATCACCAGCTGCAATGCCCGATTGTTCCAGCACAGCGCGCACTGCGCCGCCTACGCCGATCGCCAAATCATGGCGTGTGGTCAGCGCCTTGGCGCTCGCGATCACCTCGCGCTCATCTCGAATGATCACGGCGTCCGTATAGGTGCCGCCCGTGTCCACGCCCAACAGCAACGCCATGAGCTTCTCCTTCACCCTGTTGGGAATTTCCTATCGCAAGAGGCGGCCAAAGCCAGCCCCAATAGCGTCACAGCGCGCCCAAACGTACCACAGCCCAACGCGCGGCATCTGCCACGGCAGCGTCCTTGTCCTCGCACAGCGTTTGTGCAGCAGCGCGCAAGGATGCATCGCCCGAGTTGCCAATCGCGTAGAGTACATTGCGCACAAACCGGTCCCGCCCGATCCGCTTGATCGGAGAGCCGGAAAACCGCGCCCGGAACGCGGCATCGTCCAGTGCGACAAGCTCAGACAAGGTCCCTCCGGCACTCCCGTGATACCGGATATCACTGGCCGCGACGGCAAACTTGTTCCAAGGGCACACCGCGAGACAGTCGTCACAGCCATAAATCCGGTTGCCCAACTTCACCCGAAGCGCCTCGTCGACAGGGCCTTTATGCTCGATCGTCAGATATGAAATACATCGCCGCGCATCGAGGCGGTATGGCTCAGGAAAGGCCTGTGTGGGACAGATGTCCTGACAGGCTGTGCAACTGCCGCAATGATCCACTTCGGGCGCATCCGGTTCCAACTCTAGCGTCGTAAAAACAGAGCCTAAGAAGGCCCAATTTCCCCAATTCCGGCTCAGAACATTGGTATGTTTGCCCTGCCACCCCAGCCCCGCCGCCTGTGCCAGCGCCTTCTCCGGCACGGGCGCTGTGTCCACAAACACCTTCACCTCGCAGGCCTCTTGCGCAATCAACCACCGCGCCAAACGCTTGAGCCTTTTCTTCACTACATCATGATAATCGCGCCCCTGCGCATAGACAGAGATCGCTCCCAGCTCTGGCCGCTCCAGCACCGCCAGCGGATCATGCTCTGGCGCATAGCTCTCGGCCAGCATGATGACCGAACGTGCCTGCGGCCACAGAGCCGACGGATCGCCGCGCCAACTCACGCGCTCTTCCATCCATTCCATCTGCCCGTGATATCCCGCCGCCAGAAATGCGCCCAGCCGCTGGGGTACTTCCGGAACTGCGTCCGGCCTGCACACCCGGCACGCCACAAACCCCGCATCCAAAGCTTCGCGTACCAATCGCTGCTTCAGATCCATGGCTGCATTTTTCCCTTAAACTCAAATCTACAGCCGCGAGGGCGGCGGTTTCAAAAATCCAGATTGTTGTAATGCTTCGGCGGCGTGAACCCCGGCACCTGATCGGCCAGGATTGACCGGAACGCAGGCCGCGATTTAATCTTTGCGTACCAGTCCTTGACCTCGGGACAGCTGTTCCAATCCACATCCGAGATGTAGTCAAGCGAGGACAGATGCGCAGCCGCCGCAAAATCCGCCAGCGTCATCACGTCACCCGCCAGCCAGCGGCGCTGGTCCAACAGCCACGTCATATACCCCAAATGAAACTTGATCGCCCGCGCGCCGGCCTTGACGTTCTTGCTGTCGGGATAGCCCGCTTTCATCATTTTCTTGTTCACCCGCTCATAGAGCAGTTTCGACGTGACCTCGTGATGGAATTTGTCGTCAAACCACGTCACCAGACGGCGCACTTCAAGCTTGAGCACCGGATCGGACGGCAGCAGCGACGGATCGTGCCGCGTCTCTTCGATATACTCGCAGATCGCCGCGCTCTCAGACATCATTATCCCGTCGAGGCGCAGCACAGGCACCTTACCCGCCGGATTGCGACGCATAAAATCAGGATCCTGCTCCCAATATCGCTCCTCCACCAGCTCTACCTCGATCTTCTTTTCCGCAAGGCTCAATCGGACCTTGCGACAATAGGGCGAGAGGGGGACGTGAAAGAGGCGGGCCATGATTTATCCGTAACTTGGGTGCCCTTCCTCAATGCCTTGCGCTGCGCGATTATTCAACTCTCGAAACAATCACTGCGCCCGTCCGCCTCGATCGTCGCCGCACCAGAGCGGATTTGCGCCGCACGTTTTTGCAAAAATGCGGTGGGACGCAAGGCGCTGCGGGTTTGCGGAGCTGGCAAAACTGCCGCCAGCTGCGCCGCCTGTTGTGCAGTGATGGCGTCGGGAGCAACTCCGAAATAATGCTGTGCCGCTGCCCTGACGCCGAACACGCCCTCATCAAACTCCGCAACGTTGAGATAAACCTCGAGAATACGGCGCTTGGGCCAGATCGCCTCCAGCACGGGCGTAATTCCGGCCTCCATCGCTTTGCGCAACCACGACCGACCATGCCAAAGATACACGTTCTTGACCGTTTGTTGGCTCAGCGTGGAGGCACCACGGTTCGATCCCTGGGCAATCGCCAGCCGGATCGCGGCCACGTCAAAGCCCCAGTGCAGGCAAAAATTTGCATCCTCGGCGGCGACGACTGAGCGCGCCATGACCGGCGCAATCATGTCCATCGGCACCCATTGACGCTCGATGCCGCCCAATCGACGGCTTTCACCGAACATATAGGCGGTGGTCGGTGGGTTCACGAACCGCCCCAATAAAACTACGGCGACAACCACGAGAAATACAACTGCCACAGACCGCCATATGAGCCTACTGAGGCGGTTGAGCAAAGGCAGTCCATTCCGTGAGGCAGAATGACGTGCTGTGTTGGTCTTTGGTTTTGTGGTTCGTTTTGCCATACGTCAGCTATAAAGCCGCTGAGCCGTTTTGTGAACGATCGTTAGCGTTCATAAAACGGTGCGGTATTGTGGGAGTTAGAAACTGTTTTGCACAATCAGGCAAAACCCGCACAGCTGTTGAGCAGAACAAGACCGCAAAGCGCGAGGAAAAATCGGGGCTGGAAAAGCGTTCGAGTCATTGGATAAGTCCTTTGTTGAAACTCAGGTTAAACCGCCAGCAGGCAAAATAGCTCGCGGTTTGGTACCGCAGGGTTCGCCGCGACAGAGGTACATTTCATGTCTGAGAGCACCGGAATCTCGGCGCTTTGGTGTTTGTTGTGCTGCGCCAGCCCGCTCTTAGCCAAACAGCCCCCGGAAGGCTTGCTATCAGCGAAAATTATCTTTCGAGCATCGAAGAACAGATGCATTGCCGCAACTTGAACATCGTCACAGCCAGTCAGCAATTGCACACGCAAATCACTTACCAAACGCGAATTTCGGGTGTGGCCGTAGGGGGTTTCGTCTGGCCCCCAATAGATGAAATCATTGCCGCCATAGCCGACACAGAAGGCCCGCTCTTCGGTCAAAGCCGTCTCAAATGCCGGACAGTTGCCGGGATCTATCCGGTGAAACTGGTCTTTGTATGTGGTCGGCATGACGCGCGCCCCTTTGCTGTAAGTGAGCCTAGGATGCGCGCGAAATTAGCCGAAACTTTGCCGCTCATTGTTTCCAACAAGGGTCATTTTGTGTCAGCGAAACAGTCTGTTTCGCCCGCTGACACAATCGCTTTTCCGCCTATTCTGCCGGAACAGCGTGTGGTTCGGAACCAAGAGGTACGGGGATACGGCTGAGCATTTCCTTGGGGCAGATCTGGACAAAATTTGCCTTTTCCAACTCCCAATGCTGCAAAATATCCTTCGCTTTACGGCTGTCTGTTTCCAGAGCGTGACGCTCAATCAGGTCTTTGAGCTGACCTTCCCAATGATCGTGACTTACAGGACAATGTACCAGCGTTTCATGGTTCATCATGTCTGATGCACGTCCTTCTGGATCGTAGAGATACGCCATACCACCGGTCATACCAGCGCCAAAGTTGGCCCCGATCTCTCCCAGAATGACAGCGACGCCGCCGGTCATATACTCACACCCGTTTGAGCCGCATCCCTCGATCACGACCTTCGCACCGGAGTTGCGCACGGCGAACCGTTCTCCCGCGCGACCGGCGGCAAACAGGTAGCCATCCGTAGCGCCATAAAGCACCGTGTTGCCAATGATTGTGTTATCTGACGCCACAATCGGGCTGCTCATCGGGGGCCGCACAACGATTGTGCCCCCTGACAGGCCCTTACCCACATAATCGTTGGCATCCCCTGCCACGACCAGCTTGAGCCCCGGTGCCGCAAAGGCCCCGAGCGATTGCCCGGCTGAGCCCGTCAGATTTATCGTCAGGTGGTTGGGTTGCAAATCATTGCGCATCCCGAACCGCTTGACGATGTGGCTCGACGTGCGTGTGCCCACCGACCGATGCGTGTTTTGTACAGCATAATTCAGCTGCATTTTTTCGCCATCCTCGAGGAACCGCACGGCATCCGATACGATCTGCGCATCGAGCGTATCCGGTACCGCATTACGCGGCTTGGAGCGGTCATATTTCGTGTGCATCTCTGCATCGACCGAAATGAGCAGCGGATTGAGATCCAGATCGTCCAGATGGGCCGATCCGCGCGACACCTGCGCCAGCAGATCCGCCCGCCCGATGATCTCGTCCAGCGACCGTGCGCCAATGCTCGCGAGGATTTCACGCACTTCGGTGGCGTAGAAGGTGATCAGATTGACGACTTTGTCCGCATTTCCGGTAAACTTGGCGCGCAGGTCTTCGTCCTGCGTACAGACACCGACGGGGCAGGTGTTGCTTTGGCACTGGCGCACCATGATACAGCCCATCGCGATCAGCGCTGCGGTGCCGATGCCGTATTCCTCGGCGCCCAGCATCGCGGCCATCACGATGTCGCGGCCCGTGCGCAAACCACCGTCGGTGCGCAATGTCACGCGGTCGCGCAGGTTGTTCATGCTCAGCACCTGATGCGCCTCGGTCAGGCCCATCTCCCACGGCAGACCCGCGTATTTGATCGAGGTTGCTGGCGATGCCCCCGTGCCGCCGTTGTGGCCCGAGATCAGGATGATGTCCGCCTTCGCCTTTGCGACACCCGCAGCGATCGTGCCAACGCCGCTGGATGCCACCAACTTGACCGTCACTTTGCAGCGCGGATTGATCTGCTTGAGATCATAGATAAGCTGCGCGAGGTCTTCGATGGAATAGATGTCGTGGTGCGGCGGCGGTGAAATCAACGTCACACCGGGGGTCGAATGCCGCAGCCGTGCAATCAGCTCCGTCACTTTCATACCGGGCAACTGGCCGCCCTCGCCGGGCTTGGCGCCCTGCGCCACTTTGATCTCCAGCTCTTCGCATTGGTTTAGATACTCGGCCGTGACGCCGAACCGCCCTGACGCAACCTGCTTGATCTTCGCGGACGGGTTGTCGCCGTTTGGCTCAGGGTGGAAGTGTGCGGGATCTTCACCGCCCTCACCACTGTCCGATTTCGCCCCGATCCGGTTCATCGCGACGTTCAGCGTTTTATGCGCCTCGGGGCTCAGCGCGCCAAGGCTCATACCCGGCGTCACGAACCGTTTACGGATCGCAGTGACGCTCTCCACTTCCTCGATCGGGATCGGATTGCTGAGCGTTTTCAGCTCAAGCAGATCACGCAGATGGATCGGCGGATTGCTTTGCATCTTGGCCGAATACTGCTTCCACATCTCGTAGGATGCCCGGTTACACGCGGCCTGAAGCATATGCATCGAGGTAGCTTCCCACGCGTGCGTCTCGCCGGTTTTGCGTGATTTGTAGAAACCACCGATAGGCATCACGGTATCGTTCCCGGCCCAGCCTTGCCCGTGCACCTCTTCCGCCTTGCGCTGGATGCCGCTGACACCGATGCCGGAAATCCGGCTGGTCATGCCGGGGAAATATTCGGCGCACATGGCGCGGCTGAGGCCAACAGCCTCGAAATTCAGCCCGCCACGGTATGAGGAGACTACGGAGATCCCCATCTTTGCCATGATTTTCAGCAAACCTTGATCAATCGCTTCGCGGTAGCGCGCAATAGCCGCTGTCAGGTCACCGTCGAGCAAGCCGCGCCCAATCCTGTCGGCCAAAGAATCCTCCGCAAGATAGGCGTTGACGACAGTCGCACCGCAACCAATCAGCACCGCAAAATAATGCGGGTCGATACATTCGGCCGAGCGCACGTTGAGGGAGGTAAACGTCCGCAACCCCTGGCGTGTCAGATGCGAGTGGACAGCGGACGTGGCCAGGATCATCGGCATCGCCACTTTGTCCGCGCTGCTATGCTGATCCGTCAGAACGATATGGCCCGCACCTGAGCGTACGGCGTCCTCCGCCTCCGCCCTGATCCGCATCAACGCCTTGTTCAGGTTTCCAGGTCCCGCCTCGAACGTACAATCCAGCTCGACCTTGTCGGCGTTGAAATGGCTCAGCAACTCGTCAAATTGCGCATTGCCGACGAAAGGGCTGTCCAGCACCAGAATCTCTGTCTGGCTGCTATCCTCGTCCAGTACGTTCTTGAGGTTTCCGAACCGCGTCTTCAGGCTCATCACGCGGAATTCGCGCAATGAATCAATCGGCGGGTTGGTCACCTGAGAGAAGTTCTGCCGGAAGAAATGGCTCAGCGGACGGTACTTTTTCGACAGGACCGCTGATGGGGTATCGTCGCCCATTGAGGCCAGCGTTTCCTTGCCGTCTTCGGCCATCGGCGCGAGGATCTGCTCCAGTTCTTCGATGGTGTAACCTGCGGCGACCTGACGGCGGCGCAGTTCGGCACCGCTGAACAGCGGCTTCTCGGTCACGCCCGCCAGCTCGTCGTCCAACTCGTTGATCTTTCCGACCCATTCGCCAAACGGGCGCGCGGCGGCGAGCTTATCCTTGATCTCGGTATCGCCAAACAGCTTGCCCTCGGCCATGTCTACGGCCAGCAACTGGCCCGGCCCAAGCGCGCCCTTGCGCACCACGCGCGCCTCGTCGAGCGGGACCATCCCCGCCTCCGAGCCTGCGATCAGCATCCCGTCGGACGTCACGACATAGCGCATCGGGCGCAGGCCGTTGCGGTCAAGACCCGCACAGACCCAGCGGCCATCGGTCATGGCAAGTGCGGCTGGTCCATCCCAAGGCTCCATCACGGAGTTGCAATAGGAGTACATGTCGCGCCACGCCTGCGGCAGTTCGATCGCCTGCTTGGACCAAGACTCGGGCACCAGCATCGTCTTGGCCATGGGAGCGGAGCGCCCCGCGCGGACCAGAACTTCGAACACAGAATCCAACGCCGCCGAATCCGACGATCCTGCCGCGACGATCGGTTTGATATCGTCCGCCATATCACCGAACGTGGCCGACGCCATGCGGATCTCGTGGGACTTCATCCAGTTCAGGTTGCCCTTGAGCGTGTTGATCTCGCCGTTGTGCGCCAGCATGCGAAACGGCTGTGCCAGCCACCACTGCGGGAAAGTGTTGGTAGAATAGCGCTGGTGATAGATCGCGAACGCACTCTCGAACCGCGGATCCATAAGGTCGGGATAAAACTCCGCGACCTGCTCGGCCAGCATCATGCCCTTATAGATGATCGAGCGGCAGGACATCGAGGCGATATACAGCGTCGGCACCTGCGCCGCGATGGCCGCCTTCTCGATGCGGCGGCGGATCACGTAGAGCTCACGCTCGAACGTTTCCTCATCTACGCCTTTGGCGTTGGAGATCAGGATCTGCTCAATCTCGGGACGCGTCGCATTGGCCTTTTCGCCCAGACAGCCAACATTCACCGGCACGTGCCGCCAGCCATAGATATAGTAGCCCATGCGCAGCACTTCGGTTTCGACGATCGTCCGGCATGTCTCTTGCGCGGCGAAATTGGTGCGTGGCAGAAACACCTGACCCACGGCCAGCATCTCTTTCATGCGGGGGGTATGGCCCGTGCGCTGGACCTGATCATAAAAGAAATTCACCGGGATTTGGACGTGAATGCCCGCGCCATCGCCAGTCTTCCCGTCGGCATCAACGGCCCCGCGATGCCAGATCGCCTTGAGCGCCTTGATCCCGTTCTCGACCACTTCGCGACTGCGCGAGCCATCGATGTTAACGACCAGACCCACCCCACAGGAGGAATGCTCCTCCTCGGGTGAATACAGACCCTTCTCGGCCAGATAGGCGCGTTTGGCTTCTTCGCGGGCAACCCATGCGTCATCATATTTGGTCATTTGGCGTCTCCTTCATCCGGCGCAAACAGCGCGATGGTTTGTTGTCTTGTCAATTTCTCGTGGTCACCCGTCAGGGCGTAGCCTTGCGGACAACTGTCCACAAAATATTCTCGCTTCAGCACCGCACCGCCAGCGTTCTCGAACAATCCAGCGGACAAATTACGCACTCCATCGTGCTCGGTCGCGTACCAGAGCGTGGAACCGCAGACACCGCAAAACCCGCGATTGGCCCAGTCGGAGGATTTGAAAACAGTCGCAGGCCCCTCCACCACGATGCTGTCGTTCTCGGTGGTGATGTTCACAAACACACTCGAGGTATGGCGCCTGCACATCTCGCAGTGACAGGCCCTAAGATAGGGGTCGGTTGCACGGGCGTGCACTGTAACTGCCCCGCACAAACACTGTCCTTGGAGATGCACAACGTCAGGCATCCATGCTATTCCGCCGCGAGGGCAGCCGCCCCGTTGAACTTCTCGACGATGGCTTCGGCACAATCGCGCCCGTCCTTGATCGCCCAAACAACCAGTGACGCGCCGCGCACGATGTCGCCTACGGCATACACGCCCTCGGCGTCCGTCCGGCCGGTGGTATAATCGGCCTTCACCGTACCCCAGCGGTTTACTGGCAGTTCAGGACAGTCCCAGAGCTTCGGCAAGTCCTCTGCCTCGAATCCCAGCGCCATGATGACCAGATCCGCCTTCTCGACATAGTCGGAGCCCTCGATGATCTCGGGCGCCTGGCGCCCTGTCGCATCGGGCTGGCCCAGGCGCATTTTCTGCACCATCACACCATTCACCGGCTCACCGGTGAAACCCTTTGGCGCACTCAGCCATTCGAACACGACGCCCTCTTCTTCGGCGTTGGCCACCTCGCGCTGGCTGCCCGGCATGTTTGCCCGGTCACGACGATAGAGACATTTGACGCTTGTAGCACCCTGACGGATCGAGGTCCGCACGCAGTCCATCGCAGTATCACCGCCACCGATCACGACGACTTTCTTGCCCTCGGCATTCAGGCTTCCATCGTTGAATTCGGGCACATCATCGCCAAAGCTTTTCTTGTTGCTCACGGTCAGGAAATCAATCGCGCGCACGACGCCCTGCGCGCCGACACCGGGCGCGGCCAGATCGCGGCTTTTGTAAACGCCGGTTGCGATAATCACCGCGTCATGTGCTGCGCGAATATCGGCAAAGCTGATATCTTCACCCACAGAACAATTCAGTTTGAAGGTAACCCCGCCCTGCTCCAGCTGCTCATTGCGGCGCATCACCACGTCTTTCTCAAGCTTGAAACCGGGGATGCCATACGTCATCAAGCCGCCAGCACGGTCGTAGCGGTCATAGACTGTGACCTGTACACCCGCCCGTCGCAGGAAGTCCGCTGCCGCAAGACCGCCGGGACCGGCACCGATGATGCCCACACTCTCGCCACGCTCCGCATTTGGCACAATGGGCTTGACCCAGCCCTGCTCCCACGCGGTATCCGTGATATATTTCTCGACCGACCCGATGGTGACCGTGCCGTGGCCCGACGATTCAATGACGCAATTGCCTTCGCACAGGCGGTCCTGCGGACAGATCCGGCCACAGATTTCGGGGAAAGTATTCGTCGCTTGCGACAGCTCATAGGCTTCTTCAAGCCGCCCTTCGGCAGTGAGGCGCAGCCAGTCGGGGATGTTGTTATGCAGCGGGCAGTGGGTCTGGCAATACGGCACGCCACATTGGCTACAGCGACTTGACTGCTCCTTGGCCTTCGCCTCCGCGTACTCGGCATAGATCTCGTTGAAATCGGTCTTGCGCAAGTTGGGCGCACGCTTTTCGGGCATGTCACGCTCAACATTTGTGAATTTCAACATAGGTTGCTTGGCCATGGTGCACGTTCCTCAAATTCGTCTGGAACTTCCGCATAAACGAAGCTCTAAACAAATAAAAGGCAGCAATGCTGACCTATATGTCTATTTTTTCATGCTGCACTGCGGAATAAACCTCATTCCAACACAGATTTAGGTCCGATTTGGGCAGATATAGTTAGAAGCCACTGAGAAGAAAGAGCATTGCAGCACTGCCGACAATGATCCGCCACCAGCCAAAAAGAGCATATCCATGCTTGCTCACATAACCGAGCACCCATTTCACCACCAAGACCGCCGTGATGAATGCCATGACAAAGCCAACCGCGATCTCGTTCAGCGCTCCGGTGTCCAGAACATCGCGATTCTTGTACATGTCGTAGGCAAAGGCACCGGCCATTGTCGGCATCGACAGAAAGAACGAAAACTCCGCCGCCGCGCGTTTGCTTGCGCCCAGCATCAGCGCACCGACGATAGTCGCACCCGAGCGCGAGACGCCGGGGATCATAGCGAGACACTGGATAAAGCCGATCTTGATCGCCATCGGGATAGGAAGCTTCATCGCATCGTCGTGTGTGGGTTCGGGGGCCAGACGGTCTACGAAGATCAACACGATCCCGCCGAGGATAAGCATCACCGCGATCAGCATCGGCGTCTCGAACAGGATCGTTTTGATAAATCCATGGGCCAGTACGCCGATAAAAGCGGCAGGCAAAAACGCCAAAAGCACAGACCAGATAAACCGTCGTGCCTGCGGATCATGGGGCGCCGCCACGAATACCGAGATCAGCCGGGAAGCATAAAGTGTCAGGATGGCCAGAACCGCCCCCAACTGGATCACCACCTCAAACGTGTTCCCCGCAGAGCTGAACCCCAGAAAGTGGCCCGCCAACAGCAAATGACCCGTCGAGGACACCGGAATAAATTCGGTCAGGCCCTCAAGCACACCCAGAAAGGCGGCAACAATCGTAGTGTTTTCCATCAGTTGGAGCGCAGATTGCTTGCCGATTCCTTGATTGCGTCATACTGGCCCGACGGGCGGAAGCGCCACAGGTATTCAGGCAGCACCGACACCATCGCCGTAGGTTCGATCCCCAGCTCATCGAAACCTTGTGCCTTGTCAGCCACCACATTGTCGCGCCGAAGATTCTTGACCTGATCGCGGGTGATCATCCCGTTCGAGACCAGCCCCAGTGTTACCTTCTCAAGCATGTCAAAGCCGAAGGCCATCAACGACGCGGCAAAGAAGGGAATGTTCAGCACAAGACGGCGACGCCGGATCACCTCCAGCATTTGGGTCATTAGCTCGCGAAAGCTCATGGTGACGGGCCCGCCCAGCTCGTACACACCCTTGGCAGTGCCGAGAACGCCCATCACCGCAGCCTTCGCCACATCGTCCACATAGACGGGCTGAAATTGGGTATTCGCGCCGACGACAGGCAGGACAGGCCCCATCCGCGCCATACCGGCAAAGCGGTTGAAAAACTGATCCTCGGGACCGAACACAATAGAGGGGCGCAGGATCATCGCATCAGGCTGATGGTTGAGCACGCCCGCCTCGCCTTCGGCCTTTGTGCGCGCATAATTGCTATCGCTTTCCATATCCGCACCGATCGCGGAGATATGGACCATCCGGGTAATCCCGGCCTCACGGGCCAGCCGCGCAATCCGCGCGGGCCCCTCTGCCTGCACCGCATCAAAGGTATTCTTGCCACTCTCGGCCAGCACACCCACACAGTTCACGACAGCATCGGCCCCCTGCATCACCGAAGCCACCGAGGCGTCATCGCGGATGTTGCACAACACCGGCTCAACCTGACCGACCACACCATATGTCTTAACGAAAATGGCTTCGTTCGGGCGCCGCACGGCCACGCGCACGCGCCATCCCGCCTTGGCCATCCGCCGAACGATATACCGCCCAACAAAGCCTGAACCGCCATAGATCGTAACCAGTTTAGACATGATGTATATCCTTACGCATTTCGCAACGGGTGTACCTCCGCGCTGACCTCCAAACAAGGCGCAAATATTTCGCAAGCGGGTCTGTGCAAAAGAACTTTGCGGCATCCTGAGAATTACGATTGACTCCGTCTGGTCTGAGCCTTAGTTCGAGCCTCACGTTGAGTGCCCAGATGGCGGAATGGTAGACGCGCTAGCTTCAGGTGCTAGTACTGGCAACGGTGTGGAGGTTCGAGTCCTCTTCTGGGCACCATTTTAGCAACCTAAGTTATTTTTTTTATTAATAAAATAACTCTGGTGCTTTTTTTATTCCCCTAAATATCCCCCTTGGTCCGCCTGCTTACCCGTAATTGAGGGGAAATCCTCATTTTCTGTTTACGTGCAAATAGTTACCGCGCCGGTCCCTTTTTTGGGGAAGCGCAGGGATTAGGCCACCCCCTTGGGTAGATGCACGGGTCTTGCGATAATCGCAAAAACTGCGACACAGGGGCAGTTATCACGCAACGAACGGCCCTGACCTGCCGTTCGCTTCGTGGCTGAGCGCTGCGGTGCATCTTCACCATAGCGGCCACTCGTGCATCGCGCAGCATTTTCAAAGGGTGAAGGTCGGCAGAGCGGACAAAACAGCCTTTTGCAGGTGCGTTACGAAAGCCCGCTATTTCGAATGGCTGTCGCCGTATAACATCGACGACCGTTCCGCATGGATTGGATCATGATGCGTCGGAGAAATGAAGCTTATCTACTCGCGGCCTTGACCCTTGCAAGCCGATTGATGGGCGGGCCGTTTGCATTTTCGACAGTATTTTGCGCCCTACCCCTTGCGCTGCACCATCTGGCATCCATATACCATCCACACAGATGGAGAACGGATGATGAGTAACGTCAGGAACATTCGGGATAAGATGCCCGAAAGCGAAAAGATCACGATCAACCTTGGCTATGTAGATCTGGGCCGGATCGACCTGCTTGTGCAGGAAGGGTTCTATTCCAATCGCAGCGATTTCATTCGCACCGCGATCCGCAATCAGCTCTATACGCAGGGCGATACCGTCTCGCGGTCCATCGACCGCCACACCATGGAGCTGGGCCTGCGCGACTACTCGACTGCGGATCTGGAGTCGCTCAAAGCCGCCGGAGAAATGCTGCACGTCAAAGTGGTCGGCCTTGCCCGCATCCACGCTGATGTCACGCCCGAGCTGGCGCTGGCAACCATCGGCTCTATCACCGTCCTCGGCGCGCTTCAGGCGAGCGCCGAGGTGAAGACCGCCCTAGCCGACAGAATCAAGTAACCCCCTTTTAGGATTGAAATCATGACACTTATGAACGCTGGCGCACCGCGCCCAGCGACCGGTGACGCACGTCTTGCCGCCGCCAACGACCTTGTCCGCCGCACGCTGGCACAGCACGGGCTGATGCCTGGCGGGAACAATGCGCACAGCCCGTCGTCGCAATTTTGCGGCCAGATGCCCAAGATAGACTTCGCCTATCCTCTGCCGCGCTTTTCCGGCATGGCGCAACCCGGTGCGATGGGCCTTTTCGGGGCATCCGCCGAGCCGACAATCCCCGAAGGCGCGGCCTTTGAGGTCGGCACGTTCTCCAACGGGGCGGGCAGCCGTGACTATCGTCTTTACGTGCCGCCGAAGACCGGCGAGATCGCGGGCGTCGTGATGATGCTGCACGGCTGCACGCAAAACCCCGAGGATTTCGCCACCGGCACAGGCATGAACGCGCTGGCCCAGGCCCGTTGCTTCGTCGTGATCTATCCGCGCCAGTCGCGAGGCGACAATGCGCAATCCTGCTGGAACTGGTTTTCGCGGAACGACCAGAAACGCGACCGCGGAGAGCCTGCGATCCTTGCTGGCATGGCGCAAGAGGTCGCCGCCCGGTTCGATGTCGGCGCAGATCGGACATTTGTCGCCGGTCTTTCGGCGGGTGCCGCGATGGCAGTGATCCTGGGCGAGACCCACGGCGATACCTTCGCCGCTGTGGGCGCGCATTCGGGCCTGCCTTACGGTGCGGCACGCGACGTCCCGTCCGCTTTTGCGGCGATGGGAGGTAACGCGGGGCAGCGTCTGGTGTTGCCTGCCAAAGGCCGCGCCCGGACGATCGTGTTTCACGGCACCGGCGACACCACCGTGCACCCGTCCAACGGACAGACCATCGGGCGTGACCTGCTGACGACCACGGGCGGTCAGACGATCCAGACCGAAACCATGGGCACCCGCAACGGCCGAAGCTGGACCTGCGAGACTACGACCGACACGACCGGTACCCTCCTGCTGGAGCACTGGACCGTCGACGGACTGGGCCACGCCTGGTCCGGCGGACAGCCGGCGGGCACCTACACCGACGCCAAAGGCCCTAATGCCAGTGGCGAAATGATCCGATTTTTCTTCGATACCGAAAGCAACTGATATGACCGATATGACCCTCACCTTCGATGCGGTTTCCGAAAAGACCCCCGGCCCCAAGTGGCGGGCGCGCTGGGACCGCTCCTGGCCCGCTTACGAGGCGTGGTTCGTCGCCCGTGGCGGCGACGGCGGCCCCACGGCGTCCGAAAGCCGCGCGGCGCTGGAGCGGCACATGCCTGAGCTTGTGCCGACCTACGACCGTTTGGCAGAGCTGGCGGGCGGCACCGACCGGGCCAAGCAGTTCCTGTCGACCTGGTGCCCGCCGACGTATCTGGGCGGCTGCTCTCTCGCGGCAGTCGGAGACGCCGAGGACGTGCGGCTGGTGCGCAACTATGACCTGTCGCCCACGCTGAACGAAGGTCTGCTGTTGCGGACCGAGTGGACCGGCCGCGCGGTGATGGGGATGGTCGAATTCCTCTGGGGCCTGTCTGACGGGATCAACGAGACGGGTCTGTCGATCGCGCTGGCCTACGGTGGGCGAGCGGAAAGCGGTGAAGGCTTCGGCATCACCACGATCCTGCGCTACGTGCTGGAGACCTGTGATACCGTGGACGAGGCGCTGACCGTGCTACACCGGGTGCCGTCGCACATGGCCTACAACGTCGTGCTGGCCGATGCCTCCGGGGTCACGGCAAGCGTCGAGTTGTCGCCGGGTGGCGGGGCAAAGGTGATGGACAAGGCCATTGCCACCAACCACCAGAGCGGCCCGACCCCCGCCGACCGGCCCGGTTTCACACAGACCAAAGAGCGTCATGCGCATCTGTCGGGGCTGGAGACTCCCGCGCGGGATCTGGCGAAGTCGTTTCTGGAGGCCCCGCTGATCCAGACCCGCTATGGCGAGGGGTTCGGGACATTGTTCACGGCGGAATACGACCCCAGGGCCACTACGCTGGCGCTGACCATCGCGGGCGAGCGCTGGGACCAGTCGCTCGACACCTTTACCGAAGGCCAGCGGACAGCGAACTATACCGGTGGTGCGCTGACAGCCTCCACCGATGCGACGGGCGTGCGCGCGGGCATCGAATGGTCGGCCGCTGCGCGGGTGGACTGGACCCGCGTGGGCCGCGACTACGCCGAAGGGCGTGGCCGGTCGGTCGAGGCCTACATCGCGGAATACGCGTGACACATCGCCGGCCCCGGAGATCGGGGCCGGCTGCTAAGCTCCGGTGCCGCAAACAACGGCAAAGTCCATAAAAGCGGCGATCCTGAACATTGATCTGAACGGGGAGGATGTGTTCCCGCTCACTACCTTGCTTAGGGCAAACGGTGTGCCGTTCCTGTTCCACACCGGCCATGGCACGCGCGCCGATCTGGCAGCCGAATTCATAACTGTGTCCGTATGCAACCAGCCCGTCAGCGCGGGCGCCGTGTAGCTGGAAAAACTCGTTTTGCTAAATCAGTACCGATGACAGTAACTTCGGACATAGATGAACTGTCATTTCGTGGTGGCTTTAGGTAAAGGCAACGCCGGGTGGCTCAAGGGCCTGTCAACGACTGGCGAAAGACGCGATACGATCTGTGAGGTCAGGTGATCATGATCGACAGAGGAATGATCAAGCGGTAAGTCTAACGAAATCTGGCTAATCTGGAAGCAAACTTGATAGAAACAATATACTACGGAGTTCTCATTGGCTTAGGCGCAACCTTGGCGATGGACGCTTGGGCGTTCATTCAAAATCGTCTTTGGAGTTTACCCCTGCCTAATTGGGCAATGCCGGGACGCTGGTTCGCCCATCTATTCAGGGGAAAGATGTTTCACCAGGACATCGGACAGGCCGATGAAGCCTCCGGTGAACTGGTCTTGGGGTGGCTGTTTCACTATGGCGTTGGTGTCATATACGGAATCGTTTTCTTATTTATGGTCGGACCGACGTGGCTGAAAGAACCCGACTTTCTATCCGCTTGGATATTTGCGATCGCAACGATTGCAGCCGGGTGGTTGATCCTGCAACCGGGCATGGGCCTTGGCTGGGCAGCCGGCAACACACCTACTCCTTGGAAGTCACGCGGCCTTGGATTGATTGCCCACACTGCGTTCGGCTTAGGGTTGTGGGCCAGCGGATTATTGATCGGCTAAACATTTTAGGTCCGGTATCGCACAACCCAGCGGCATGAACAGAGGCAAGGACGGTCCAGACCTGCCTTTCGACGAATCGTCAAGATGCTGCGGTGCTGCCCGTCGAAGCGAACTTTCGTTGCAAATGCAAAATTTCCGATGGGTGAATTCACACAGTGCGGAACAAAGTCGCCTTGCGAGAATGAATTCCGAACGGCGGCTTGTCTTGTCTTTGCCCCTACCTGTGTAAATATATGGGACGCAGTTAAGAACACTGATTCAGGTGTAGATAAGTCCCAGAACCTATCGGGACCGCGCCTGAATCAATGCTTGAGCCGCCGATTCAGGCTGACGCCGAGTTGTAAATCACCGGCATCTTGCCCTGCCACATGTTCCAAGTGTTATCGGCACTGATTAGCTTGGCCATAAAGTGTGCGACGTTGATGCGACTTGTCGTCCCAGCATCGAATATTGCGCTGCGGGTTGGTGATTGGTAAATTTTGTAGTCTGTCACCTTAGTGTCATCGATTAACCCGTCGGGACGGACCGCGGTCCATTCTATTTGTGGATCGTTCTGACCAACGTTCGTGCGCAAGTAGTCAGCGGCTTTTTCGTTGTCAACGTGCGGGGGCAGCAACCAACGAAGCAGGCCGACAACGCATTTCTGGCCAAACGAAATTCGCTCGTTCAGATCGCGGTTGCTATTTCCGGTTGTGTTCATGAGCACGAACTTGACGGGCTCACTTGGCTGGTTTGCCCGAATGGCGTCGCACAAACGACGGGTCGCATCAGTGACAAGCCTCCGTGGCTCACCAAATAGCCCGCGGAAGGTTAGGTTATGCCCCAAACAAGACACCACTGCGTGACATCCCCGAACATGTTTGGCCATGTCGCTATCACTCATGTCCAAAATGCTGGCTTGGATCACTGATAATTTTGCATGACATTTTACTGCTCCCGACAAGCTATCCAGGGATCGAACAACGATCCTTACCGCCTGGCCGCGATTCAATAATTCTTCCATAAGCAAACGCCCTGTTGCTCCGCTTGCTCCGACGATGAGGGTGGTCATTTTCGTTCCAATCCATTGGGTCATAAGTGTTGTTAGTGTGATGTTGCCTGCTGTTTAGAGCATTGGCTTATTCATGCGAATTGACCAAATCCTGTGATTTGATATGCATATCTGCATGGATTGGCGGTCAGTAAGATTCGATTGGAACAAGGCGCGGGCCTTCTTGGTCACAGCTGAGGAAGGCTCGTTGTCAGCCGCTGCGCGCGCTTTGGGCATGGCGCAGCCAACCCTTGGCCGTCAGGTCGACGGGCTGGAACAAGAGCTGGGTATCGTTTTGTTTGAACGTGTCGGTCGCGGCCTTACGCTCACGCCGAGTGGTCTGGAACTGCTCGACCACGTCCGCGATATGGGAGATGCGGCAGGGCGTGTCTCAATGACAGCCCTTGGCCAGTCACAAGCTTTAGAAGGGACGATCTGCATCTCAGCCAGCGAGACATATGCGGCTGTGCTGTTGCCTCCGATTATCGCCAAGTTACGCGTCATGGAGCCAGGCATTCAGGTCGAAATTGTCGTCGCCAACCATGCAAGCGACCTACGCCGCCGCGAGGCTGATATCGCCATTCGCAATTTCAGGCCGACGGAACCCGATCTGATTGCCAAAAAAATCGGAGATGCGAATGCCGTCCTGTATGCGACCCCGGATTACATCGAAAAGATTGGCAGCCCAAAGAAGCCCAGTGATCTGCGCAATGCTGACTTTGTGAACATGGATCATGGCGGCATGATGCTCAAAGGGCTGAATACGCTTGGTCTTGGTTTGACTGAGGCGAACTTTCCACTCCTGACAGAAAGCTATCTGGTCATGTGGGAACTTGTCCGTCAAGGCGCGGCTATCGGCATTCTGGACGCTTACATCGGCGACGCAGACCCGGTTGTGCACCGTGTCCTGCCTGCCCTTGATCCCCTGGTGTTTCCCATCTGGCTTGTTTCCCATCGGGAGCTCACGACAAGTCGTCGCATACGCAGGGTCTATGATTTTCTGGCAGAAGAACTGCGTCGAGGATAAGCCTGCTTAGCCTCAGACAGATGTGCAAAGGAAAATGCGCCTACACATCTGATGTACATGGTTTTGTCCCTCAAGCCGGTACCTCTTCAGGGTGCCCTTCGTTCTGTGGCGCATCATCACAAATGCTATACCAAGACGGTTTCTCACCAACGAACTCATGGGATTGATTGATCAGCCCCAGATCGCCATCAAGAGCATTTGCCGCGATTGGGAAACTGTCTTCATCCGACATGATCTCGCCCAAAGACGATCCGCAGATTTTGCAAAAACACCGTTTGTAAATGTAAGAGGCGGTTGGTTCAAAGACTTGGACGCTGTCCTTGCCCGAAATCCATTGCAAGTCTTCTTTTTTCACAAACGCAATGGCGCTTGCGCCAACCTTCCGACACCTTGAGCAGTGACACGTCCCAACAAACGACGGTGGGTTCGCCAACTCAAACTGAACCGCTTTGCAGCAGCAACTTCCACATATCATGGTCTTCTCTCCTTTTGTCTCGGAGGCAACCCTCACACGTTTTCTCGCCAACATGAATATGGCATGCTGACAGCATTGTGGCAGCATTGAACAGGACAGCTGGTTTGCGAAAAGCGGAACGATTATTCGAAATTGTGCAACTTCTCCGCCGTGCGGGCGGGCCAGTGTCAGCGCAGCGCATAGCGGAGGAATTGGGATCATCCAAACGTTCCGTATATCGCGACATTTCGGCGTTGATGGCGCAAGATGTCCCGATCCGCGGAGAGGCAGGCATTGGATATGTTCTTGAAAAGGGATTTGACATGCCTCCGTTGATGCTAACCTCGGATGAACTGGATGCCGCAATTTTGGGAGCGCATTGGGTTGCAAGCCGGGGCGAACCAAATTTGGCGAAAGCTGCTTTGAACCTGATTGCTAAAATCGAAGTGGTTGTCCCAAAACGGCTGCGAGGACACGTGTTGGAACCTACGACAAGCGTCGCACCTGTTGTTCCTACATTTGAAGTCGTCGATTCATCATTGCTGAGGAATGCCATCCGTGGGCATCGCAAAATGATGTTGATTTATGAGAATGATGCAGGAGAACGAACAGGCCGTGTGATCTGGCCAATTTTGTTAGGCTATCGGGACGCAGGTCGAATCCTCGCGGCTTGGTGTGAACTTCGCGACGGATTCCGCTATTTCCGCACGGATCGTATGGTTTCGGTGGATATATTGGAGCAAAGGATACCGGAAAGGTCACTTGCATTGCGTGCACGCTGGCGCTCTGCCATGGATCAAGAACGGGCAAGCTACGTGACCCAGCACCAAGAGAAGGGTTGACCACTTCAATTTCGCTCAGTTCATTAAAGCTGCCACTTGTTTGAAATGCAGCATTCGGCAGTTGGGGCTGTACTTCCTCTTTCGCCACGCCGATCGCGACCGGATAGTTCGGGATGGACCGAGATTTGTTTAGCAGTTCCCTGACAACCGCAGAGCGGACGAATTGCGATAATGCTGCGCCTGCTCAAATGACCGTATTTCGCGCTTTTTTATGCTGCGGACGTTCATGCGCCTGCGCATCAATAGACTTATCGATTGAAAATGTTCGCGTCGGATTTCGAGAACTCAACCTAAAGAACAATCCCTATTGCTTCGATCCAATACCCTCTGCCAACAGATCGAAAACCACGCGAATGCGTAGATTTGTCTTGAGCTCGCGGTGGGCCACAAGCCATGTCTCGATACTGATTGGCTCAAACTCTGAATAAGGGTTTTCGAGTTCTGGATAATGCTCGCTGATTTCGGTCGGGAGAAGGCCAATCCCAAAGCCCTGCCGGACAAGTTCAAGCGCTAATGTGGCACTCGACGTCGAAAAATTAAAATTTTCGGTCGTAAGGGTCACACCACGTGACGCCATCAACCCAAGCCGTAGTTCTGGTTGGTCAAAACCAACAAATGTCAATTTTTCAAGATCAGCGAGCGTCTCTGGGCGGCCAACCTCGTCAAGGTACTCTTTTGAAGCGAAAAGATGTGCCTTTTTATCGTGGAGCCGTTTTGCAAACAGAGCCGCGTCTTTAGGTCGAGAATGACGGATTGCGATGTCCGCTTCACGCCGCCGCAAATCGCTCAATTCATTTGATGCGATGATCTCGATCTGAAGGTCCGGCGCGGTTTTGCGCAGTTTCTTGAGCACTGGCGGTAGAAGATACCTTGCCATCAGATCTGTGGCCGAAATCAACACATGTCCGGTCACAGCTTGGGATTGGCCCGTTGCAGCAAGGGATATATTGTTTGCCGCATCGCCCATCGTCCGAAAATCTGCAAGCAACTTTACGCCTGATTGTGTCAGTAAAAGTGCGCGCGATGTCCGCTCGAAGAGTGTAACTCCGAGTGCTTCTTCGAGGCCGGCGACCTGTCGGCTCAGTGTTGGTTGAGTCAGTCCGAGCGCGCGTGCGGCTGCGGACAGCGATCCTTCTTCAGCGGTAACGAGAAACGCCCGCGCTTGATTCCAGTCGAAGGCTGATCGTTTCCACTCCATTATTTATGTATACCACAACAAGAATGTTACGCAATTTCGTATTAATAAGCGGCATTCTATACCCTTGCTAACGGCCAACTTTATGCAGGTAAGAGATATGACGCAGATAAAAACCGAAAGCCTGAATTCATCGCACACTGTCGCGATGGAACAGGCAATCCCTATCACTTTGCGTCGCTTTGGCTCTTGGCAGGTTCTCATCAGCAGACGTCCGCTTTCCTCCACTGACCTTGCCAGCCATTACGACGCTGTTTCCAGTAAATGGGCGCGGACGGCGCGTCGGTTTCAATTAAATACTGCGTACCGCGAACCGCTCTTGGCCTCTCAGGTCGCAACGGATCTTGCGCAAATCGGGCCACAGGCGCGTATCCTTGATTGTGGCGTCGGAAGTGGAAGTCTTTCGATTGCGCTTGATGGCCTGATTGAGGGTCCGGTCGACTTTCACGCTATTGATACCTCTGTTAAAATGCTTGGGCAGGCCAAGTCCGTGATGCAGCACGCCGGGCTGAACCCGCATCTTCAGCAGGCTAACGTTATGTCACTGCCTTATGAAGATCATTCATTTGACGTTGTTATGGCCGCGCATGTCCTTGAACATCTTGCAGATCCGCAACGCGCGATTGCAGAGATGATCCGCGTTCTAAAACCGGGTGGGATGGTGTTCGTTTGCGTGACGCGCCCCTCACTATTCGGCACGCTCGTCCAACTTCTATGGCGCACATGGGCAATCACAGAACAACAGGGCATCGCGTGGCTGCACGCATTCCAGCTTGTCGATGTCGGATACCAACCGGTTCGGCTTGGTTCCTTTGCTGGCTACGCGAGCACTGCTTTTTGGGCGCGGCGGCCACAATGATTACTACAAATCAAAAGAACCCCAAACTTCGCATAGGAAAATCCGAGTGGGTCGTCCTTGGCGTATTTTTCGTCTATTCGTTCATTCCGGTCATTGGCGGGTTGATACGGGTTCTTGAGCTTGCCGGCGGGCCGCAGATCGCACCAGAGAACCCTCGGGCATCGTTTGCCCCAACACCCATCATTCTCCATATCCTCAACAGCGGTCTGTTCTGCGTGCTCGGCGCTTTACAGTTTCTGCCAAGCATCCGACGCCAGCGTCCGACCGCGCATCGCGTCATCGGGCGGTTGATCGCGGCGGCAGGATGTATGTCCGCCCTCACTGGTTTGTGGATGACGCACTTTTATGTCTTTCACGAAGCGCTTCAGGGGGCCGCGCTGTATTGGGTGCGGATGGTATTGGGCACAGTCATGATCGGACTCATCATTTGGGCCGTGATCGCAATCAGATCCCGCAAACTTTTCCAACATAGCGCATCGATGGTGCGGGCCTATGCCATCGGACAGGGCGCGTCGACGCAAGCCGTTGTGGGCATTGCTTGGATCATCGCTGTTGGTTCTGAGGCGATGGGGCCTTTACGCGACGGGCTGATGATCTTCGCGTGGGTGCTCAATCTATTGGCCGCAGAAATCTTCATACGGACAATGCTGAGGCCGCCAAAGCGTCGGCAAGAGCATTCGCCACTGCCTCCTATCCGGCCTTCCACACCAAGAAATGAGACTTGAAATGATGTACAAAAATGGCAATCCCCGTCTTCTTTTGTCGATCCTTTGGGTCTTCATCATCCTGAATTTCTTTGCACGCGATATTCATGAATTGGGCCGTCCCGGCATGCTGGAACAGATGATGTCCGGCACAATTGACGGGGTCGTCGTCACAGAAATGTTGATGCTGATAGGGGGGATCATGATAGAGATCCTAATCTTGATGACAGTCCTCGCGTTGCTGTTGCCACATGGGATAAATCGATGGGCGAACATTCGTGTGGGCCTTTTGACTATGGTCATGACCGTGGCGATGAACCTCAAGCCCGACCTCGACAACGTCTTTTTTACGGGCATTCAGTTAATCGCCCTCATTGCCATCGTTGGGATAGCATGGCGGTGGCGGGCGCCTCAGCGGACAGATATAATAACATCTTAAATACGCGGCGTATGACCGCTTGGTCCAACAACATCTCTGAATAACTATAAGGGCCGTCATTCATTGACGTCCCTGAGCGGACACTGACCAAAACTTCAGGATGCTGCGGTGCGGCACGTCGAAGCGGACATTTTTGTTGAGCGTACCAGACCGATTTGGCACGGGCAGCGCATCACACTTGAAACGGCGAGCGTCTGGTGACAAATAAACGTCTATGCAAGACTGACCACAACATCATTTTTCAGATCAAAAGATGGCGCTTTCCGATATCGCCAACCTATCTCGTGAGGACGAGACCGCAACTTTGAAGGAAGCGCGGCCTTAATCCTTCGTTGGCGACATTAGAGGCACCGCAAGTGACAGGAACTCCTACCTGTTCTTTCTTGGTCGCTGTATCAATCTGCTGAAACACAAGATCACGCTTATTGCTAAGAGAGGTTTCAATTTTGGACTGGAATGAAGTTTTGAAGGTTGTTGGTACCCTTGGTGGTATTGCCACAGTTTCAGCAGGCGTCGCCGCGTTTGTCGGAAACTTGATATCCTCCCGCACAATAGAATCACATAAGGCAAAACTGGTTTTGCAACTTGAGACCCACAAGAGCGAGCTTAATAGTGTTGCAGACAGGCAGCGACTTCTTCTGAAGCGCCAAGAGCTCATGTTTGAAAGAGAGTATATCGCCGCTTCTGAGTTCTACAAAATATTTTCTGATTTGATGCCTGATCCGTGGGCTCCTGATTTGGATTGGAGCGATGCGCAAGCCCGGATAGCCGAGAACTTTCACAAGCATGAGGCGGCATTGAAAGCTTTTTTGATTTCGCATTCTGCTTCCCTTAGCCAGACTGTGCGACACACTGTGGAAAGAGCGAAGCAGGTGGCGAACGACGGTATGTTTGAGGTTAGTTATGATACGGGTGGAGAGAACTACGGAACCAATCAAACTCCTCATGAAAACGTTCGAAAACTTGTCGATAATTTTTATGAATTGGTTAAAGAAGCTAACACACAGATCAGATCGGATCTTGAGAGTGGATCATTTTCACGGAGTAAAGATACTGCGTCCATTTAATTGACCAACTTGCAAGACTTGCGCAAGCCAGACATTGAAAGCTGAACATTTACGGCGTAACGCAAAGCATGCTTGAGTCCCTCGCATTTTGGCCGCAGTGAAGCTCGTGTGCGTGCCAATGAATATATTAACACTCTACCAGAGATTGGCGGGTTTCGAGTGTAGCAGTGCCGGGCAATCCAGCGAAGATCGCATAGGTGAATACGCCATTCGGCCGCTGTTGTGATATCCTTGGCACGACCCGATACAACCGCCGCCGGATCATTCATCCACATCAAGCCGTTTGGTGATTTGATCTGCCGCTGCTCCACTTTTCATTTCGCCTACGATTAATTTCCCGACTACGCTTCCCGCACCGAAGCCGATCGGGTTGAAGCCCGTAAGCAACGAGCCGAGCCCGCCGCAAGCAAGAATAACTCCTACGGGAACCGAGGTCGTCCCTAATCTTTCAGGTGCAAAATACTCGTGGAGTTTTGGAAGTGCGCCATTCACGTAGCGTTGCGTCCAACTGACTATTTGATCGCCATCCTTGTCGGTTGTGGCAATCGATGCCGATGGGAGAATGTTCAGGAGTTTTTCAATGTGTTCTATTAGAGCGTCGATTAGTTCCAGCAGCTTGCTATGAATTTCGGGGGTTTCTAAGGCGCAAAAATTGTCGGACCTTACGACTTCCTTAAAGGCCGACAGGTTTTCTAAAGCCGTAGCGCCGACCAACAGTAAACTTACTTCGTTGGACTTTGCTCTTGAGATCAACTGGCGTCTGGTGACGTTCGTAAACACTTGTTTCTCTAACACCTCTTCTTGGGTGTTTTTCGGTATTTTCTGTTCAATGCTCTCCAATAGCTTATCGAACGCTTTGACGTCTTGAATTTTAACTGTTTCTGAATTTTCTATCTTGGAATCATGCGCCATTTGACGAAGGCTATTGAGAACTCTATAGACAGTCGTCTCGTCACTTTGTCGGCAAAAAGAGATCAAGCGGTTGGCCTTTGATGTCCCATCACTTTCGTATTTTGGATCATCAATATCAACGTTCCAAGTATCTCGAAACCATGTCGAAAATGTTTGATTAGAAAAATCTGCGACGTAGCCTATGCCCGAAGGGTGAGAAACATATCTCTTGATCAGGTCAAACTGGGTTTTTTTTAACTGCGCCATGCATGTCGTCTTCTCATTGGTTGGTCAATATTGTGGTGAGCCAAGCCAACTTAACACAACGTGTCTCAAGCAAAAACCTCTTCACGTGCCACTGTGAGATTGCGTGGTAGCTTGACGGATAGTGCAGTCTTGAATGGCTGCTTGTCTCGCCATTAAAGAGGGATTGTACAGATGCGGCGAATGACCGGTTCCCGCCCCTGGAGTCGAGCGACGCGGACGGCCCTACCGGTCACTCGACATAGTGCTGCTGTGCTACTGCGGCAGTCCGCATTGCCGACATTCGCTGTGGCAACAAACTGATAGCTTGAGGCACCCAAATCAGGCAAACATCAGAACACTCCCAAGCTTAGACCCATGCCCATGGCCGCGCCGAGTTCGCGACAAGATTTCAATTTGTCGTCCGAAATTGTCTTCGGAGCGAGAATTTCTTCCGGTGTCTGCGCTTCTGTACAGATGATAAGTGGCTCTTGCACTTCGCGCAGGCGCCAGCCTTTTGCAATGCGTGCCGTTTGACGTGCCGCGTTTTCACCGTCGGAACCGGCACATACCATCTGAGCATAGGGCCGACCTTCAATTCGGCCCAGAACTGGATAGTAACACCGGTCGAAAAAATCCTTCATGATGCCTGAAATTGCAGCGAGATTCTCGGGCGCGCAAAAAATGTAGCCATCGGCTGAAAGCAGGTCGTCCGGCTCTGCGTCGGCCGCAGATTTGAGTGTTGAACTAACTTCTTCCCGTGCAGCAGCGAAAGCCGCCTCGGCCATCTGACGACTGCCGCCCGTGCGAGAATGATAGACAATGAGAAGCTGTACCATACTGGCGGAGTTTATCTTGCAGGTTCCAAGTGTCAAAGCAGCAGGATCAGGAAAACGATTATGGGGTCTCGCTGTGCTTCTCGCCCGATCTGACATCGTAGAACTTGATGCCGGCTTGGGAGGCAGCGTAGCAGCGGACCTGAGCAGCGCCTGATCTGAGATAAGAAGCGGCCCTTAGCGGACATGGCGTATCTGCGGCGAATCCGGCTTGTGAGGTTTCAAACATCGCTATTGTCGATGGTGAACCCCCAAAGCGAGAGGAGAACGACAATGAAACGCTACGTTGGAATTGATGTCGCCCAA
>Ga0306909_100061_pt1 | contig 41010 bp, 32 predicted proteins | sample AntRauMFilla2697_FD_190439 | JGI IMG/M metagenome (GOLD analysis project Ga0306909, IMG submission 190439) | Saline lake microbial communities from Rauer Islands, Antarctica - Metagenome Filla 2 #697 (v2) (version 2) | ecosystem: Environmental > Aquatic > Non-marine Saline and Alkaline > Saline ... | reverse complement strand
CAAAGATGACACTATCTCTTGCTGAATAATAGATGAACTACTAACGAAAAAATCTCTAAAGTCTGAAGGTATCATATCTATATAATATTTAAACAAAGATAACACATATCTATCTTAGAACTTAGCCTAATTTTATTGATTACAAACCCCTGTTTTAATGAACAGGGGTTTTTTGTGTTTTATATCAAATTAAACCTATAGTGACGCAATAAATCGTTTTACCTAGACGAATCCGGCACAGGCTTTTTCCCCTAAATTTTATCAACAATAATTACCGTAACTAGAGATATGCTAATTATTTTTAACTACAATATAAACAACAAATTTAATAGCTACGTCGAAGTATAATTCAATTTATTCATGCGACATTATAAATTTAATTTGGTATTAGAAGATTGTGTAGAACTGATCACTTCGATTCTTCGATAAACTTAGTATAGTATATTCAATAAGGGGTTGGTTAAGGGTTTTCAGCATCTTCTCCAAACTAATTTGTCATGCTGAACTTGTTTCAGCATCTCTAGTTTAATCATGACTGTTTGAGGATCCAAACCACAGGTAAATCAATCCAGTTTAGGTTTTTAATATTTACTGTTAATCTGGACATTTATTCTATTAATAGTAGCCTTTATAGTTTTCATTTCAATGTATAAAATTGCTTTGATTATAAATACAAGACCAAAAAATAACTATCAAAATAATTCAAGTGATGAAATTGAAAAGTTATATAACTTAAAAAAAGAGGGTATCATTACTCAAGATGAATTGAATAGAAAAAAAAGTGAACTCCTCTAAAATATGCAATAACTAGTCTATCGAATATTCTATCTACAAAAAATTTACTATTAAGCCGATATACAAACTCGTTTATACAAAGGCTTTAACACTTTATATTATATTATATTATGATAGGTTCTTGTACACTTCGTCTCGAAACATACCATTTATGGTGTGATTGAATATAATCGCATGATCTGGGTGGAGAAACAGGCCATTTCTGGAAAAATAGAACTCGCTAATGTCCACCTTAAAAAGCTTGGTCAAACTCTTTTTTCGCTTTGGTGGTCTTGAAAAGGTCTTGGAATGTAGGTTAAGAATGATCATCCCTATAAAATGATTCCTAGACACTTGTATGTGATCTGTGCCATGCATTTTTATAAGATATTTATGCACATGATTGGAAACAAAAAAGTTTTGAGTGATGAAGTAATTTTCCATAGAGATTTGGAATCACTCAAACATAATAAATCTAACGACAAAAATTGCGTAAGTATATGCTATTAGTTAGAAGAGGAGAAATTTAAAAAATATAGAACCTATAAAAAGGTGGTAGATTGTGTAAACTAAGGTGGTATTTTTTTTTATGGTTATTTTTGTAGAGCACAGATAAATTATTGGTGTGGATAATTTTGTGGGTAATTAGTAAACTTTTTAAAACTATTGTCTATAAAGAACAATTAACTTTGAATGTTGCGAAAGTCGTAAACGAAAAATCCAGAAGTATATGCTATTAGTTGGAATAGGGTAAATTTAAAATATTGACAATCTATAAAATTTATTTTAGACTACGTTACTTCTGAGATTATCTTTTTAATTGTTATTTTCGTAGAAATTACTCGGTATTACATTTTGTGGTAACGTGACGACGAGGGCTTCGAATCGTCAAAATAAAAAAGCCAGAGCGGGAAACTCTGACTTTTTTGTGAAATTAATCCCTCCAAAAACATTCAAAAATGATAGAAGGATCAATCATGATTTTCGTTTTGAGGTTACTGTTAAGAGAAATTAGATTACTCTTAATAGAGATTAAAGGTTAAATTTAATAAGCCCATCTATTAGTCTAGTTGGGTTTATTTTTTCGTTTATCAAAACTAATATATATAAAAGAATTTACCAAGTAAAAGCGTCATTAATACGTAATTATACTCAAATCATAGGTGAGTGATGCTTAAATGATACGTAAGTGTATGCAAATGATATGTAAGTGAAATGTTAGAGCTTTGCAAGATCAGCGATAAATAGTCACAAACAATTTTTTAATTTTGAGACTTTTAAGGGAATCTAAGTTCAAGTAATAAGTGCGAAACTAATATTTAAAACTCTTGGGGCTAGCCCCAAGAGTTTTAGGATCAATTATTATATTAGTCTTGCATGAAAAATTATAAACAATTAACCTTAGACCAAAGGTATCAAATACAAGCTCTATTAAAAGCAGAAATCGGTAAAAATGAGATTGCCAACATTATAGGAGTCCATCCGGCAAGTGTTTACAGAGAGCTTAAAAGAAACACCGCCAAACGCGGCAAGGCATCAGGTAATTATGTGGCAATAAATGCACAGAGACGTGCAGACTCACGCCATAAGTTCAAGCCTAAAAAACTGTTGTTGACAGAACAAATGAAAGAGCGGATTGCTGGGCTGCTCCGCTATGAAAAGTGGAGCCCCGAACTTATCAGCAATCGCTTAGAGCTTGACGGTGAGACCTGTGTTAGTCACGAGACAATTTATCAATGGATATGGGATGTCAAGAAAAGCAAGAAAAAGATAGCCGCTAAATACTCCAGGCTCTATAAGAACCTTAGGCACGGAAGTAGAAGACAAAAAAGAGGTAACATAAAAGATAAAAGAGGAGCTATCAAAGGGCGTGTAGGTATTGACAAGCGTCCTGATGTTGTAGATGATCGAGAACGCATCGGGGATATCGAGGTTGATCTGATGATGGGAAGCGAACATAAATCAGCACTTTTAGTAATGACCGATAGAGCTACTCTTATAACAATGATAGAGAAACTAAAAGGTAAAGAGGCCAGTGAAGTTTATGATAAAATGGAGCAGAGACTTACTAACTTTAGTTCTTCTTGGGTAAAGACATTGACCTTTGATAACGGTAAGGAATTTGCACAGCATCAAAAAATAGGGGAACTTTTAAAGGCTAAAACATATTTTACAAGACCTTATACCTCGCAAGACAAGGGAACGGTAGAAAATAGAATAGGTGTAATAAGGAGATTTTTCCCGAAGAAAACAGACCTGAGAGAAGTTACGGATAAACGAATAAAAGAAGTTGAAAGATTATTAAATTACAGACCAATTAGAAAATTTAATTATCATAATCCAATTGAAACTCTAAAGAATAAAGGTTTCGCACTTATGGGTTGAACTCAGCGAATAATAAATCACTAAGTTTATAGTATTAATAAAATGAGGATAGCACAACTTGTTGTTTTATACGTATGTTAGAGACAATAGAAAATTATGGGAAAAATAATATATCCTCAAAAAAAAGAAATAAAAGGTCCTTGGCTTATTGATCAAGACAATTTTGAGTCTTTAAATATTGTTATCGAAACAATTGATGATTTGTTATCCAAATCTTGGATCAATCAAATTGAAATAGAGGTTAAAGAACAAAACAAAAACCTCTTTAAGCTTTGAAAATGAGGATACCTTGTTGGACTCGTATTTTTGCCATAATGTAAGTGTAATATCAGGAGGTCGATAATCGTTTTTAAATAGGGTCATCACATCATCTCATGCAGCATTATAGGGGGTATTGATCTCATTTATTTCAAAAAAAAATTATCATTTGGCATTGGTGTGATTTTCCAGTTTGTGCCGTTACAAAAGTAAAATTGAAAAAACATTAAGCGGTTATCTACTAGAATTTCTCACTTATTCCCTTAAGTTTAGACTAAATACACGATATGAAAAAGATCATTCAATTTTTATGCCTTTTTATAATAGGCATAGGTTTAAATGCATGTACATCAGATGGAAGTGATGGAAATGAAGGCAATGGTAATTCTGCCTTGTCTAATACCCTTACTACAGGGGCGAGCGCCAATGCATTATTAAGTGATGATCGATTCGATGAAATTGTAATTGAAGCTGTTTATGCAGATGGTTTTAAACCTAATCAGTCTTCTTTAAATAATTTAGTTGCTTTTTTAAATGCTAGGCTAAATAAGCCTGGCGGTATCTCAATAATAGAAAGAGAAGTGCCCGCTCAAGGATTAGGGACTTATTCTATTGATGAAATCCGTGATATAGAAGCCAATCTTAGAACTCAATTCAGTACAGGTAATACATTAGCCATATTTGTGTTCTTTGCCGAAGAGTCCAATGAAAGCGATACTGAAAATAGAGTTGTGCTGGGTACCGCGTATAGAAATACTTCTTTAGTAATTTTTCAAAAGACAATTGAAGAATTCAGTGGTGGACTTAATGAGCCTAGTAGAGAAAACGTTGAGTCTACAGTATACCTGCATGAGTTTTGTCATATCATGGGGTTAGTTAACATAGGTACAGCATTGCAGTCTAGCCATGAAGATGTTGCAAATAATGCACACTGTGATGTAAGTGGTTGTTTAATGAGCGTACAGTTAGAAGCTTTTAACCCATTAGATATGGCTTTGGGGTCTAGTGTAGCGGAATTAGATGATCAATGTATTGCAGATTTACAAGCAAATGGTGGGAAGTAAGCATTCTATTCATTTCACTAAGAGGTGAACTTTAGAGTTAAAAAAGCTTAACAAGTATTATTGATAGGTTTTTTTATTTGTACAAAAATTCTATCTTTTTGCAGCTCCATGATGTTATCTAGCTAGAAAAGTGTTCTTTAATAACACAGCTATGGCCATAGGACCTATTTAGAATTTCTTTTAAAACAGAAGGGTTTCGGATAATTTTTTCGATAAACACTCTGCTTTTCATTCGTTTTATAAAGCGTTCTAAGCAAAAGGCTTCTTCTTTGGATTCACATTCAAAAGAGAGCTCGAGCTGCCAATCTTTAGCAGAGGTCGTAAAAGCATTTTTGAAGGCATGTTGATTATGCATCAAAACTATCTTTTGAACATTATGAGTTTCACCGATGTAGAATCTATTGGATTGTTTGCTATAAATTATATAGAGGAAATGCATAGGGTAAATATAAAAAAACCCCAACTAATTAAAGTTGAGGTTTAAAAGGTGGTGCCTCCAGCCCCGAAGCCTCGGGGGAACCAGGGTCTATTTCTTATTTAGAATTCGTTGGATTGTTTGCTATAAATTATATAGAGGAAGTGCATAGGGTAAATATAAAAAAACCTCAACTAATTAAAGTTGAGGTTTAAAAGGTGTCTCCAGCCCCGAAGCCTCGGGGGGGGGGGAACCAGGGTCTATTTCTTATTTAGAATTCGTTGGATTGTTTGCTATAAATTATATAGAGGAAGTGCATAGGGTAAATATAAAAAAACCTCAACTAATTAAAGTTGAGGTTTAAAAGGTGGTGCCTCCAGGAATCGAACCAGGGACACAAGGATTTTCAGTCCTTTGCTCTACCAACTGAGCTAAGGCACCAGTTTTAATGCGGGGGCAAATATAAAACCATTATTTAATTCTACAAAACAAAACTTGAAATATTCTTATCACTATCTTTGACCCTAAATTTTGACATGAATTTAGTTATTGATGTAGGGAATACATTGGTTAAACTCGCAATATTTGATCAAGATCAACTGCTGGAGAGCACGTCATCTTCTTCAGCAAATGCATTAAAACATGTAAAGACTCTTTTTGAAACCTATCCTAAGCTTACTAACGGCATCATATCTTCAACAGCTCAAGTTCCAGAAGACTTAAAAAAGGAATTGACTTTACAGCTAAACCTTGTTGAATTCACTCATCAAAGTAAAGTCAATTTTAAAAATAATTATGCAACCCCTGAAACCCTGGGTTTAGATAGAATAGCCCTTGTAGCAGCAGCTTCCGAGGTTTACCCTAATGCCAATGTTCTGGTTATAGATGCAGGGAGCTGTATCACTTACGATTTTTTGGACAAAACAAATACTTACCAAGGAGGTGCTATCTCTCCAGGTTTGCAGATGCGTTTTAAAGCCATGTATACGTTTACAGAAAAATTACCGTTGATAACAAAGCCTTGGCAAAACACATTTTTCATCGGTAAATCTACTCACGATGCGATGCAAATTGGTGTTTTCAAGTCAGTTTGCTATGAAATCGACGGTTATATTGAAGATTACCTTGCTGATTATGAAGATTTAACAGTTGTTTTAACAGGAGGTGATTACAATTTGTTGTCAGCATCTATAAAAAATAGCATATTTGCCACTTCGAATTTTTTATTAAAAGGCTTAAATAAAATTTTACAACTCAATTCAAATTAATGCTCACTAGATTTATTCTTTTTACATCGGTAATACTTTTAACGACTTCTTCAGCTTTAGCACAAGAAAACTCGTCCTCACCTTATTCTTTTCTAGGAATTGGGACTAAAGCCTTTAGAGGAACTGTAGAGAACAGATCTATGGGTGGATTAGGGATGTTGGGAGATAGTATTCATTTGAATTTAAAAAATCCAGCGGCCTACTCAGATTTGAAGTTAACAACGTTTACCGCTGGAGCTACAACCAATTCAGTCGAATTGGAGTCTGCTTCTGCTTCTGATGATTTAGATTATTTGACTTTAGATTATATTGCTATTGGACTTCCTTTCAATAAACTTGGTGTAGGTTTTGGAATAAAACCTAGAACTGCAGTGGGTTATGAATTAGTAGAAAGAACAAGCACTACCTTATCACAGTTAAATGGTCGAGGAGGCTTAAATACAGTTCACTTATCTGCAGGTTTTGAACCCTTTAAAAATTTTAGACTAGGGGGTACAGTCAACTACAATTTTGGAGATATAGAGAATAAAAATCTTATTTTTAGAGAGCAGATTCAGTTTGCTTCTAGAGAACTAAATTTTATTGATATTAGTGGATTATCTTACAATGTTGGTGCGCTCTATAAGTTTAATTTAAATGAAAAATTGACTATTAATACGTCTTTAAGGTATGAAACAGGTTCAAGCTTAAATGTAAGCAATAGAAGAGAACTTGCTACAATTCTTATAGGTCAAAGTGATAATGAAATTGTTGTAGATGAGTTTGATGTGGAGCCTAGAGATTCTGAAATAAAATTACCAGAAATGTTGGCCTTTGGAGCTGGGATAGGTGAAGATAAAAAATGGTTTGTAGGCTTGGAGTACGAACACTACCAAGCGGGAGATTTTTCTTCACTTTCCTACAATTTTGGTCCCGAGGTAGCTCAAATAGATGCAAATGTTTTTCGTCTTGGAGGATATTATATTCCTAGGTACAATGACCCCGTAAGTTACTTTAAACGAGTGGTTTATAGAGCAGGCCTTAGGATGGAGCAAACAGGTTTAGAATATCGAGGTGAAGATATTGATGAGTTTGGCATATCATTTGGTCTAGGTTTACCTGCAGGTCGGGTATTTACCAATGCCAACTTGGGAGTAGAGTATTTTGAAAGAGGAACAACTAGTAATAATTTAATTCAAGAAAACTTTATTAGTGTATTTTTGAGTTTTTCTTTCAACGACAAATGGTTCATTAAATCTAAATATAATTAAACACTTTAAAATTATGAAGTTTAAAATCGCTTTTACACTTTTTGGAGTTCTTTTCGCTTTAAGTACAGCAAATGCTCAAGATTGTAATGTCACGCTTAGTTTATTTAATGAGAGCGCAAAAGTTAAAAACTTTGACGATGCCTATCCTAAATATAAGGATCTCTTAGAAAATTGTGCTGATTTAAATATTCTTATCTATCAACGTGGAGGGAAAATGCTTGAAGACATGATAGATCTAGCAGAAACTGATGACAAGAAAATGCAGTTGGTCCAAGAATTTATTGCTAATCAAAGAATGCGATTAGAGAAATTCCCTAACGATACCAAAGAGGGAGATATGCTTGCTGATATCGCTATGATCCAGTATAAACATGAAATAGGAACTCTAGAGGAAAGACTAGAAGCTTTTGAAGAGGTTGTTGAAACCGATAAGGACAACTTTTCTTCACCTGTAGCTATCTATGCCTACTTTAGAATCGCTAATGACCTAAATGATACTGGAGAAAGAGATATCCAATTTTTATTCGATAAGTATGATGAGGTAATTCTCTTGATCGAAACTCAAGAAAATGATAAAGCAGCTGAAGCAAAACCATTAATAGAAAAGCAAGAAGCTCAAGAAGAATTGACGTCTAGAGAATCCAGAATTCTAAAAAATTCTGAAATCTATTTAAGAAATTACACTAAAATTAAAGGAAGTGTAAATTCTTTACTTGGATCTAAAGCAGATTGCGATAACTTATTACCGCTTTACAAGAAAGATTTTGAAGAAAAGAAAAACGATTTAAATTGGTTAAGAAATGCTAATGAGAGGCTCTCTGCAAAAGATTGTACGGAAGATCCTTTATTTTTCAAAGTTTCAGAAGCGCTTCATCGACAAGAGCCATCAGCGAATTCTGCTTATTCATTAGGACAACTTGCAGAAGCTGAAGGTAACAGAGGAAAAGCTTTAGAATATTTCAAAGAAGCTGCGGAGCTGGCACAAGACAAAGTTAGAAAAGCTAGAATTTATTATAGAATCGCTAACAATTATAAAGAAAGAGGAAGCCTTTCTCAAGCTAGGAGCTATTACAGAAAAGCTTTAGACAATAAGCCTTCTATGGGAATCGCTTACTTGAAGATTGCAGAAATGTATGCTAAAAGTGCCAATAACTGCGGTGAATCTGTTTTTGACAAAAGATCAGTTTACTGGTTGGCTGCAGATTACGCTACAAGAGCTGGCCGTGTAGATCCATCTTTAAGTTCTACAGCTACTGCCACTGCAGCAAGTTATAAAGGTAGAGCTCCGCAAAAATCGGACATCTTTCAAGAAGATGCAGCAGGTAAGAAAATTTCGTTTTCTAACTGTTGGATAGGTGAAAGTGTGGTTGTACCAAACCTCTAAAATGGCAAAAAAAAAATCACTCATTTACAAAAGCATTGCTGTATGTATTTTTACAGCAATGCTTTTTGCTTGTGAGGGAAATCTAAGGGATGTTAAGCAGATGGAAAAAGATTTTCTAGAACCTCAATCCAAGGTGTACGATCTTAATCTCTTTTATACAGATAGTGGCTTTGTAAAAGCAAACCTGAGAAGTCCCGAAATGCTAGATTTTTCCAACAGGAAATTCCCTTTCAGAGAATTTCCTCAAGGTATTGAACTTGATTTTTTTGAAAAAGACTCTAGTAAAAATACAGTGACTTCAGACTATGCTATTCAATATTTGGAAACTGGACTTATCGATTTAAGACAAAACGTAAGTATTGTGACTTCCGATAGTACAATTTTGAGAAGCCCTCAACTTTATTGGGATCAAAAACAGGAATGGCTTTTCACAGATTACAATTACGAATTACAACTTTCCAATGGCGCTAAAAACCAGGGAGAAGGTTTTGATTCCGATCAGAAATTTAATACCTTCAATTCAAGAACGAACACTGGTATCCAATATATCCAAGACAAATGAAATTTTTCAAATACTTTGAATTCGCCTATATCGCTTTTGCAATCTTTTTTATTATAGAGGCCATAAGGATTTGGGCAGAGAGTGAAGGTAGAGCTTATCTATACCTATTTTTTTCAGCCCTTGCGGTATCTATGTTTTTTTTCAAAAGACGTTTTAGAAAAAAAATTGAAAAAAAAAATAAACAATAATGAGCACAGAAGTCCTCATTATCGTTTTATGCTTATTACTTTCAGCATTTTTTTCTGGTATGGAAATCGCCTTCGTATCTGCAAATAAGGTGCATATTGAACTTCAAAAGAACCAAAGCAACCTTATTGCCAGCGTGCTTAAGACCTTGACGAAAAAACCTTCCAAGTTTATCGCTACAATGTTGGTAGGTAATAATATCGCTTTAGTAGTATATGGGTTTTTCATGGGGGATCTTATTATGAATTGGTTTGAGAGTCTGCGGCCTTTGCAAAGTGAATTTTTAAGTTACCTTATTGTTGAAGCTAGCTTGTTTACGCAAACCCTCATTTCTACAATCGTTATCCTCTTTACAGCTGAATTTTTGCCCAAGGTTTTTTTTCAGATTTATGCAAACGTATTGCTTAAAGTATTCAGCGTTCCAGCTTTTATTTTTTATTACTTATTTAGCTTTATTTCTAGTTTTGTGATCTGGGTATCTGATTTTATTCTAAAGAAAATTTTCAAAATTGAAGGGGATAAAGTACAGCTTAACTTTAGTAAAGTGGAGCTTGGTGATTACATCAACCAACAGATGGAAACCGTTGAGTACAATCAGGATGTAGACTCTGAAATACAAATCTTTCAGAATGCTCTGCAATTTTCTGAGGTTAAAGCTCGAGAAGTTATGATTCCCCGTAATGAGATTGTAGCTGTCGATATTTCGGATGGCACTCAAGACTTGGTTGACATTTTTACAAAAACTGGCTTATCTAAATTATTGGTTTATAAAGAAAGCAACGACGACATTGTAGGTTATATCCATTCTTTTGAAATGTTTAGGAATCCACAGGATATCAAAAGTATTTTGATGCCAGTTGTTTTTGTGCCTGAAACGATGTTGGTAAAAGAAATCCTCAATATCCTTATCAAAAAACGAAAGAGTATTGCTGTGGTTGTAGATGAATATGGTGGGACAAGCGGGATGATGACAGTAGAAGATATTGTAGAAGAATTGTTTGGTGAGATTGAAGACGAGCATGATTCCGTGGTTCTGGTAGAAGAGAGGATAAGAGATAATTTTTATAAATTCTCAGCACGATTGGATGTTGACTACATCAATGAAAAATATAAAGTAAATCTTCCAGAAAGTGAAAATTATGAAACTTTGGGTGGAATGATCGTAAATACGACTGAAGAAATCCCAGACGTGGGTGAAGAAGTAGAGATCGACCAATTTAAAATAAAAATTCTGGAAGCTTCTAGCAAAAAAATAGAATTGGTTTCTATTAAGCTAGACACATCAGAATAGGGCTATAACTGGGTTACACTCTGTAGTTTCATTTAAATGGTAATTCAAATTTTTCATTTAAAAGAGTTTCAAATATTTTAAACGACAAAATTTTATATATGGGCTAATTATCTTATTTTCGCCCACTAGATTTCTTAAAATATCCTAAAATGGCAATACTCAGTAAAATTAGAGAACGAACAGTTTTTCTTATTGTAATTATAGCTTTAGCTTTATTTGCTTTTGTACTTACAGACTTATTCAGAAATGGAGGGTTTTCTTCAGACAAAGCAACTAGTAGTGTTGGTGTAATTGGTGATGAAGAAATAGGTAGAGAAGAATTTGCCGCAGAAGTAGAAAATATTGTACAACAAAGCCAAGGCCGCGTAAGTACACTACAAGCAGCCAACCAAGCCTGGGAAAATAACTTACGTAGAACGTTGTTAAAACAAGAGTTTGAAAGCTTAGGTCTAGAAGTAGGCGCAGACCAGATTACAGATGCTATGGCTCAACAATTAGCTGGTGATCCAAGGTTTTCCAACGAAGCTGGTTTTTTTGACGAGGCAAAATTGAAGCAGTTTATAGCTGAGTTGAAAGTAACGTCTCCACAACAATACCAACAATGGGTGAACTTTGAGCAGTCTATGGAAGTGAATGCTAAGTCTCAACTTTATTTTAATATGGTGAAGGCAGGAGTACAAGCTACACTATTGGAAGGTCGACAAATTTATCATCAAGAAAACGATAACCTTACTTTTGAATTTGTAAAAGTTCCTTTTGATAAGGTGGAAGAAGTTGAAGTTTCAAAATCTGATATTCAAAATTACATCAACGCTCACAAAGAAAGATTTCAGCAAGAGGCTAAGCGTAATTTGGAGTACGTGTATTTTGAAGAAGCTCCTTCAGAAAAAGATAACGCTTCTGTTTTAGAAGAGATCAAAAAACTCACGACTGACGAGAAGGTAGAACAAGCGGAAGGCTTATCTAACTTCAATACTACAGATAATCTTCAGGAGTTTGTTGCTGTTCATTCAGAAACACCATACAATGATAATTATACCTTCGAATATAACATGAAAGGCGAATTTGCCCAAGCTATCTTAGACTTGGATGTGAATGAAGTTTATGGTCCTTATTACGAAAATGAAAGCTATAAAATCTCAAAACTTTTAGAGCGAACGCAAAAAGCAGACTCTGTAAAAACGAGCCATATTTTAGTTACTTATGATGGTACTCGTGTGGATGCTTCAGTCACTAGAACAAAAGAGGAAGCCAAAGCTTTAGCAGATAGTTTAACGACTGTGGTGGGAAGAAACTCTGGCAAGTTTGCAGAGTTAGCGGATGAATTTTCTTCAGATCGCCAAAGTGCAGAAAACGGAGGTCAACTCAACTGGATCACTTATGGAGCTCTAGTTCCAGAATTTAATGATTATGTATTTGATGAAGCCAAAGTCAATAGTTATGGACTTGTAGAAACCGATTTTGGATTTCACATTATTTATCTTGAAGATAGAACCTCTCTTAAAGACGCTGTAAAAGTAGCTACCGTAAGTAAAAGAGTAGAGCCTTCAGAAAAAACATTAAACGAGCTATACCGATCGTCCAGTAAATTTGAATTAGCAGCGAAAGATAATGACTTTAGAAAAGAGGCTGATAGTACTCAGCTAGCTGTAAAACCTGTCAACGGTATTAATAAATTAGACGAAAGCATTCCTGGCGCAGGTCGTCAACGTTCTATCGTTAAGTGGGCTTTTGAAGGTGAAACTAAAACAGGAGACATCAAGAGTTTTGATACAGGAAGCGGATACATTGTGGCAAGAGTGACTAAAATCTCTAAGAAAGGCCTACAGTCAGCAGAAGAAGCCTCTGCAATTGTTACTCCAATTTTAAGAAAACAAAAACAAGCTGAACAAATTAAATCTCAAATAGAAGGGGAAGACTTGAATGCTGTTGCTTCATCATTTGGGGTAATTAAGCAAAAAGCATCTTCGGTTAACATCAGCAATCCATTTATTCCTGGAGGCGGAAGAGAGCCAAAAATAGTAGGTGCTGCTTTTGCTATGAGCGTTAATGATATTTCTAAACCTTTACAGGGAAATACTGGAGTGTATGTGATACAACTTCTGGAGAAGAACGAGGCGCCTGCTTTACCCACTTATAGAGCTGTTGCTAAAGAAGAAACAGAAAAAAGAACACGCTCTTTATTAAATCCTAGAACAAGCCCAATTATCGAAGCTTTAAAGAACAGTAAAGAGATAGAAGACAATCGCCATTTGATGTATTAATCACTAGGTATTTATTACTTATAAACAAAACCCCTTTTAGTCTTTACTAAAAGGGGTTTTGTTTATAAAGCCATATCCGAATATTCCAAAATAGTACGATAGCCTTTAGATTCAAAATAGGATTTTGGATTGCTTTTACTTACAGCCATAACGAAATCTCCTCCCCAAGCCCCAAGGCTCTTTATGTTACCCTCAAAATCAGGGAATAAGCGTTTTTGAACAGGCTCTAATTGAAGAATTTCAGAGAGTAGGGATTCGTGACTTTCTATTAATCTTTGAAAATGCTCTAAAGATTCAACTGCTAGCATTTCTGAGGTGATCTCGTTAGTTTTTGAAATGTAATCGGCGAGTTGTAATGGTTTGTTTTTCCTATAATTAAGGATAGCACTTCGGCTATTTTGTTTCTGACCTAAATACACAAAATACACATGAGGTTTTATCACTTCTGGTATTTCTACAAGGTCTACTTTTGGTAGTTGGTTTTGGAGCTGGTATATTAAAGCTGAACCAGACTCTGCACAAGCAACATCATAACCGCTACCTCCAAAGGTTTTAGCTAATAATTCATAAGGATTTACATTTGCCCACTTAGCGATATTAGCTATTAAAGTAGACGATGTTCCCAAGCCCCAATCTCTGGGAAACTCAAGATGAGTTTCGAACCGATAGTTTTGAGTAAAAATTTCAGGATTTAATTGAAAAGCTTCATATAAAATCTGAAAAAGCCGAGTTTCAAGATCAGATTTAGATTCAGTTTTTTGTTTTGTTATGGATAAAAGATCAAATTCAATATCTAGCCAAACTTCCTTTTGATGAGTGTAGCTTATCCATCGTGAAGATTGGTTTGAAGAAGGAGTGACTTTTAAATGTTGCCCAAATCTGCAAGGCATTGCCAAGGCTTTAGCTCCGTCGAGTACTAAATATTCTCCTGTAATGAGAAGCTTGCCGTGGCTGTAAAACGTTTGTGTGTCCATTAGGCACGTAGTCTTTCTAGTAAGGAAATCACTTCAGAATGTGTTACTGTATGTGTTTTGAAATACTCCACAGCTTCCTCCCGTTCGCCCTTGTTGGCTTCAAATTGATTTAAAATATTCATCAAGTGCATTTTCATATGCCCTTTTTGAATACCAGTAGTCACCAATGAATTGACGGCAGCAAAGTTTTGAGCAAGACCTGCAACTGCTGTTATTCGCATCAGTTTTTCTGCAGTAGGATTTCCCAGCATGGCTAAGGATAGCTTAACCAATGGGTGTAAACTTGTAAGACCTCCAATGGTGCCTAAAGCAAGAGGAATTTCTATCCAAAATTTAAAAACACCATCCTTAGCTTCTACATGAGTTAAACTTGAATAACTCCCTTCTCTAGCTGCATATGCATGAACGCCTGCCTCCACCGCTCTAAAGTCGTTTCCCGTAGCTAAAACTAGGGCATCCACACCATTCATTATTCCTTTGTTGTGTGTGACTGCACGGTAAGGTTCTATTTTGGCGATTTTAATGGCCTGTGAGAATTTTTTCACAAATCGATTGGCCTCTTCTTGAGTTTTACCAAGGTTTGAAATCGGACAAGAGACTTCAGCCCTTACTAAACATTCTGGAACATAATTGGATAGAATGCACATAATCACTTCTGGAAACGTGTTTTCAGTTTTAAAAGCTTGGTGAGTTAAGGCTTCAGCTTCAAGCGTTTGTCCAAATTGTTCTAAACAAGAATTGATGAAGTTGGCCCCCATAGCATCCTTTGTCTCGAAAGTGCAATACAGCTGAAAGTAATTATCTAGCTCTTGAGTTTTGTCTATAAGCTGAATGTCTTTAATACCACCCCCACGTCTCACCATGTTTTTGGTAATGCTAGCCGTTGACGAGAAAAATAAAGGTTTTATTTGTGTGAAAAAATGCTTAAGCTCTTCTGCGTTTCCTTTGAAATCAAAATGAACATGGCCCACTTTAGTCGTGCCAAGAACTTCAGTTTTGAATCCCCCTTTGTCTTGCCAAAACTTTGCGGCCTTACTGGCAGCCGCAATTACAGAGCTTTCTTCTATAGCCATTGGTAGAGCGTAAAGCTCGCCATCAATATCAAAATTAGGAGCAATGCCAAGTGGCAAATAGTAATTGGAGATGGTATTTTCAGTAAATTCGTCATGTAATCTCTGTAGCATTTCATCAGAATTCCAATACTGTTGAATCACTTTTTTAGCCTTTGGGTAATTTGATAAGTAATGGTCTGTAACCCAATTTACTTTTTCTTCTTTAGTCAACTTGGAAAAGCCAGATATCTTAGACATTTTTATACTTTAGAATTGAATGACAAAGATACACTTCATAAAATATAAGCTGCTTTAAGCTAGCAAAATTGATTTCAAAAAGAGCTAAAGTCAACATTAGTTTAGTGGGGACTTTATAATAACCCATAGTATTTAGAGTTTTAATAGAAAAAGTAATCGATTTTTAATGTTTTTTTAGTAAAATTGACCTCCAAAATATAGCCCATGAAAAGTTCAAGTACTTTTATTTATTTTCTCTTTCTCTTTTTCACTTATTCTTCCACTCTTTTATACGCTCAAAATAAAGAAATAACCTTAGAGGAAATCTGGGGGGGCGAGTTTAGCCAAGAAAGAATGCAGTCTCTACAGTCTCTTAAGGATGGTAAATCGTATATAGTTCAAGATTACGATAGAGATAATCAAGATATGAAAGTCGACATATATAGTTATAAGACTGGTGAAAAAAGGGGAACTCTCGTGAGTAGTAAATCTATTCCAGGGTTGGAAATGTTTCAGACCTTCCAACTAAGTGCCGATGAAAGTAAGCTTATCTTAGGAACTGAGGTAGAATCTATTTTCAGAAGATCCTCAAAAGGTATTTATTATGTTTACGATTTATCTTCTAAATCACTATCCAAAATTGATGAAGACAAAATACAATCTCCTACTTTTTCTCCAAAAGGAGCTAAAGTGGCTTATGTGAAAAATAATGATATTTTTTCTTACCTCATTTCTACTGGAGAAACCACTCAAATCACCTTCGATGGAAAGAAAAATGAAGTGATCAACGGGGTTACAGATTGGGTTTACGAAGAAGAATTCGCCTTTGTACGCGCTTTTGAGTGGAGTCCAAACGAAAATAAAATAGCTTTCCTAAGATTCGATGAGAGTGAAGTTCCAGAATTTTCCATGGATCTCTATGGAACTTATGGACAGAGTTTATATCCATCTCAAGACGTATTTAAATATCCTAAAGCAGGGGAAGACAACGCAAAAGTGACTTTGCATCTTTTTGATTTTGAAGAAAACTCTACTTCTAAAATTGATTTAGCAGAGTATGAATATTTACCAAGGTTGAAATGGACAGCCGACGAAAATCTTTTTAGTGTACAAAGTCTCAACAGATACCAAAATGAGTTGAAAGTTTACCTAGTTGACACCAAAACAAATGAAGCCAAGTTAACCCTCACCGAAAAAGATCCTGCTTATGTGGATGTTACCGATGATTTAACTTTTTTGAATAACAACAGCTTTATCTGGACGAGTGAAAAAGATGGATGGAAGCATATTTACCATTACGCACAGAATGGAAGTTTAATTAATCAAGTGACCAGCGGAGCTTGGGAAGTGACAAATTTTTATGGTTTCGATGATAGATCCGGTAGACTTTATTTTCAAAGTACAGAAAACGGTAGTGTAAATCGGGATGTCTACTCCGTACTGGCCAACGGTAAAAACAAATTGAGATTAACGTCTAAAACAGGAACTAATAGAGCAGACTTTAGCGCTGACTTTACTTACTTCGTCAATACGTTTACAAACACTGCAACTCCCGCAGTTTATACTCTACATAAAGCTAGTAATGGAGAATTGGTAAGAGAGATAAAAGACAACCAAGCTTTATTGAATACACTTCAGCCTTATAATTTATCCGACAAAGAATTATCTACAATTGAAGTTAATGGAAATGAACTTAATATGTGGATGATTAAGCCCCCTAATTTCAATCCAGAAAATGAATATCCAATACTTATGTTTCAGTATTCTGGACCTGGCTCTCAATCTGTATCCAACAGCTTCTTTGGCACCAACGATTATTGGTATCAAATGCTTGCTCAGCAAGGCTACATAGTCGCTTGTGTTGATGGAAGAGGAACTGGTTATAAAGGGAGGGATTTCAAAAAAGTAACCCAAAAAGAACTCGGTAAATACGAGCTCGAAGACCAAATTTCTGCTGCAAAATTACTTGGTGAAAAACCATTTATAAATAAAGAAAGGATTGGTATTTGGGGCTGGAGTTATGGAGGGTTTATGTCTTCTAATGCCATCTTCCAAGCCAACGACGTTTTTAAAGCCGCTATTGCCGTGGCACCTGTAACTAGCTGGAGGTTTTATGACACGGTCTATACAGAACGCTATATGACAACTCCTCAGGAAAATGCTTCTGGATATGATGAGAATTCGCCAATTACTCATGTAGACGAATTCAATTCTGGAAATTATCTATTAATTCATGGTAGTGGGGATGACAATGTACATGTGCAAAATACGATGCAACTTATTGAGGCCTTAGTACAAGCAAATAAACAGTTTGATTGGAGAATATACCCAGACAAGAATCATGGAATTTACGGAGGTAACACACGCCTTCACCTCTACACCTTAATGACAAACTTTATTAAAGAAAAGCTTTAACCTATATGGAAGCCACAATCAAACCAGCTTATCAAAAAGAATTATTTGGACATCCAGCAGGTCTATATATTTTATTTTTCACAGAACTGTGGGAGCGCTTTTCCTATTACGGGATGCGTGCCATACTTACTCTTTATATGCTAGCGAAAGTCAGTTCAGACAATCCGGGCTTAGGTTGGGAAGAAGGCAAAGCTCTAGCTACTTATGGGTGGTACACGATGCTCGTTTATGTAGTGTCTATTCCTGGGGGAATTATTGCCGATAAAATTTTAGGTCAAAAAATGTCGGTAATGATAGGTGGTTGGTTTCTGGTCGCAGGACACGGAGTCTTATCTATTGAACAGGATTGGGCGTTTTTTAGTGGTTTACTTCTTATCGTTCTTGGTGTGGGCTTGCTAAAACCCAATATTTCTACTATGGTGGGTGGTCTTTATAAAGAAGGAGATGCTAGAAGAGATAAAGGCTTTTCTATTTTCTATATCGGTATAAACGTTGGTGCTGCAATTGCAGCTATTTTGGTAGGTTATATCGCTGCAGAATATGGTTGGCACTATGGCTTCGGCTTAGCCGCTATAGGAATGGTGTTAGGACAGTTGGTTTACATTTATGGTCAAAAATACCTAACCCATGTTGGAAATAAACCAGATCCAGATTCTACCGAAGAAGCCTCTGTCTCTATTAAAGAGATTTTCCAAAGAATGCTATCTACCAAAAAATCTTTAGCTGTTTTAGTTTTGCTACTGGCTATTTCTTTTGTGATCCCTGTCCAATTTATGGAAAGCGAAGTAACGGCTTACATTGTTTTCTTCATCTTTTTATCGGTTGTTGTCGGTTTTATGATGACCGTTTATGAAGATCTTAATGGTAAGGTAGAAAAAGATAGGTTTATTGTCTTACTTCTATCTTTCTTGATCGTCATTGTCTTCTGGGGAGCTTTTGAACAGGCAGGGGGCTTATTAAACATTTATGCTCAACAAAAAACAGATAGATTTTTACCTGTTTTTGACTACACTGTTCCAGCTGCGTTTTTTCAATCTTTAAATCCTACTTATATCATTTTATTTGGTATTCCAGTCGCTGGATTCTGGGCTTGGATGAAGCGGCGTGGAAAAGAAGCCTCTTCTATATTTAAGATGGCTATTGGTGTTATTATTATGGGACTTGGCTTTTTCTTTATGGTATTTGCTACTTTAGATTATCAAGCCAACGGTGAAGCGGCAATCTATTGGCTTATTTTTGCGTATTTACTTCATACCATTGGAGAGCTTTCTGCATCTCCAGTAGCGCTGTCCTTTATCACCAAGCTGGCTCCATTGCGCTATGGTGCACTTATGATGGGGTTATACTTTGCTGCAACTGGCTTAGGAAATAAAGTTGCTGGAATTATAGGTGAATCCTCTCAAGCTGAAAGCATAACTGTTGTCCTTAAAGCAGATCAAGATCAGCTGATGCGTTTTGTTCCGAATCATGAAACAGATAGCATTTTTAAAAAAAATAAAGCTTTTACACTAGAAACTCAACTTTATAAAAATGCCTCTGATGAAGTTATTTTTGAAGAAGTAAATACAAATGAAAAAATAAATTCGCTGTTTGCTTTTGAAGAAGAAGGATCAAAATTAGAGTTAATGGATAGGATAGAGCCTTATGAAGCTTCTGTAGATGATAAGTTATTGACCTACTTAAAATTTGACTATAAAGACGGTCGTTATGTAGGCAGAGTAGACGTGGATCAATTTCAAACAGATCTTGAGTTTAAAACCTTTATGGGAATTATAATCTTTACAGTAGCCTTTGGGGTTTTAGTTATTTTACTATTAAAACCATTAAAGCGTTTAACCCATGGTGCTGAAGAAAAAGAAGTGGAAGGTCTAGAGGCAGAAGGCTTTGAAATAGCAGATGACGAAATTAAATAAAAAGTTATGAAGTACTGGTCTACAGCTATAATGCTCTTCTTTATTACCTCGCTCTCCGCGCAAGTGGAGTGGATGAGCATGAACGAGGCTCTCCTAGCTCAAAAGGAAGAGCCTAAGAAGATATTTGCAGACTTTTATACAGACTGGTGTGGGCCTTGTAAAGCCATGGATAAAAATACGTTTGCTCATCCAGAGGTCGCAAAGTATATCAATATGCATTACTATCCTGTAAAATTTAATGCGGAAGGCACCGAGAAAGTCTTTTATAAAGATTTTGAATACACCAATCCTAACTTTAAACCCAACCGTAAAGGAAAGCGTAACGCACAGCATTTTTTTGCTAATGCGCTAAAGGTGTCCGCTTATCCAACGGTTGTCTTTTTTGACGAGGAGGCCAATGTGATCTCACCAGTTGTAGGCTACAAGACCCCTCAGCAATTAGAGCTTTATCTGAAAATGATAGCAACTGGCGCGTACAAAGAGTTAACGACTCAGGAAGCTTGGAAAAACTACCAATCAAAATTTGAAAGTACCTTTAAAGAATAATTTTCAGGAAATACATAAGCTCCATCTTCCCAAGTGGAATGAAAGTGGATACCCAATAGTTGCGCAGAATTTCTCCAACGCTCAATATCAGTCTTATAATTACTTCCATCTGCAATCACTTGTTTAGGCTTTAAATCTTGCAATAATCTGTCGAAATTGAGATTTGGCGAATCTTTCAAAAGGATATAGGTGGGATTAAAGTTTTCTTTTGGATATGCTGGAATGCTGTCTAAAACGAATAAAATTTCAGAAGGATTTATTTCATAACTAGATTTGAATTTTGAAAAATCAATGCGTTTGATACCTTTCAAAGTTTTGTAATTCTTGAGATGATAAGTCAATTCGGGGGACTCTATGTTTTGAGACTGATCGGTAAACAAAGTCAAATGCGATCCTTTTAAAACCCCTAGTTGAGACTCTCTATAGGTTTGAAAAATAACGATTTCTTCCTGATGAATTTGATCTCGGTTTTCGATATAAATACATAGAAGTAAAGCTACTAGCGATAAATTCAGAATAAAATAGCTTCTAAACTTTTGCTTTGAATCCCATAGAATTAAGCTAATAAACAACACTAAGCTGGATATTAAGATAGTCTTTGTAAAGTAGATGTCATTAATAATTAAGCTTTCTTGGGAGGCAATCCAGTCGACCACCCAAAGAAGTGCATCTAGTGAGCTAGCGTATATTAATACAAAAGTTTCTGGTAGTAAGTCGAGAAGGCTTAAAGCGATAATAATGACACCTCCGCCTAAGAGTATCCCTAAACCTGGAAGTATAATAAGATTACTCACCAAAAATAATCCAGGAAATTGATGGAAATAATATAAACTGAGGGGAAGTACGCCAAGTTGAGCAGTAATAGTCACACTGGTGATATCCCAAACTTTTTTGTCCAGATAATAACGAGGGCTGTAAAGTTTAGATAGTCTTGGCTGAAGAATAACAATGCTGATAACAGCCATGTAACTTAATTGAAAACCAACCTGAAAGATGAGATAAGGATTAATCATAATCAAAAAAACAGCAGACAAAGCTAGGGTATTAATGGCACTCGTTTTCCGTCTATAGTTGAGGGCTATGCTTAAAAAAGAAAACATGACTGCTGCTCTCAACACCGAAGGCGTGTAACCGGCAAGTGTGGCAAAACCCCAAATACCAATAAGAACGAGACTATTTCTTAATACTCTACCGTAGCGAAAACTTAAAAGACCTTTGGTGACAAATTGTAAAATGATAAGGATAATACCCACATGCAATCCCGAGACAGCTAAAATATGAACCACTCCAGCTTTAGAAAACTGGTCATAGGTTTCTGGATCTATATCTTGTTTTTGGCCAAGCAAAAGGGCCTGGATGATATCTAACTGTGCCTTGCTAAAATCATGTTTTTGAAGCGAATTTTGAATGGTGGATCTTATTTTTTCACCAAAAGCTAAAAAGCTAAAGCCTGCTTCTTTTTGGATGAGTAAGTGATTGTATTCGGTAGATATAAAATGACTCATCTGCTGAGTAGCCATGTAGTCTTTATAATTAAATTGTTGAGGATTTTGAGGATTCTTAAAAAGTTGCATTTGTCCAAAACCAGAAACCATAGAGTTCGCAGGTAAATTTGAATCATGACGTTTTGAAATTTGTAATAAGACTTTCCCCTCATAGGGCTTAGAATTAATGGACTGTATCTGGAACTCAAACTTGTCCTTAAAAGCACTGGATTTTAAAGCTTTAATTATATGACCTTGGAATACAACAGCATTTTGTAAAGTAGAGTCAATAGTTATGAGTCTGCTATAATGAGAATCTTGATGCTTAGGGAGGTGTATTTTGGTATTAAGAAACCCTATTGATATTAAAAATAAAAGAGAAACAGCAGTGAATAGCATTTTTGTTGTAGGAAATCGTCTTACCACAAAAAAGCTTATCAAAAAGAGAAGAAATATGACTAAGGTGAGAGTTATATAAAGAGAAAAATCTAGTCCAATTTCAAAAAATCCAATCCAACTTCCCAACAAGAAAACCGTGCATATTTGCAACACTGGAAGATTGGAGTACTTCATCTTTTAAAATTTTGAACTTAATTCACCACTCGCCTGCTTTTTACATAATTTTTTTTCCAGAACGGATTGTTGATAGAGGAAATCATAACTCCTCTGGAGCTAGAGGAATGAATAAAATCAATCGTTTCTGATGTTTTTTTAACTACCAATCCTACATGGTTAATTCTCCTCCTGTTTTTGGAAATTTTAAAAAAGACGAGGTCTCCAACGTCTACCTGCTTTAACTTTAATTTCTTTCCCGTCTTGGACATGTCCCTAGAGGTTCTTGGTAATTCTACTCCATATTGCATAAAAGAGAGCTGTATTAACCCAGAGCAATCCATTCCAGCAGAAGTTGTTCCTCCATATTTATAAGGTGTGCCGATGTATCTTTTGGAATAATCGACAACATTTTGGATTGTATTAGACCTTTTAAGCTCAGCTTGTTGAACTCGTTTTGAGCTACCGCAAGAACTTAAGACTGCTATAAAAATTAAAGACAATAAAAGATTGTATTTAATTTTTATAAAAACAGCACTACCAGAATTTCCAAAACTTCTTTTTTGAAGGCGTTTCGCCATAAGCGTAACCATAACCATAGGCATAACCATAAGTATAACCATATTTATAAGCACTAATTCCTGATTCAGGTAAGCCATTTATTATAAGACCAATGTTTATTAACTTTTTATCTTTATAGAATTCATTAATATGAGGCATCAACCTAATATCAGTAAGACCTGCTCTTGTTACGTATAATGTAGAATTAGCAAATTTAGAAATTAAAGCTGTATCGGTTACCAAAATAGTTGGAGCAGTATCTATAACTATATAATCATACTCCGCCTTTGCGGCATTAATCATTTCTTCGAAGCGCTCGCTCATAAGTAACTCAGCTGGGTTTGGAGGAATTTGGCCAGAAAGTATAATATCCAATTTGGAATTTTTCATTCTATTTTTTATAATCAAATCCTCAAATCCTACAGAATCATCATACAAGAAATTTGTGACACCGATATGATTTTTATTAAGGTCTAAATAATTGTGGAGTTGTGGATTTCTTAAGTCACATCCTATTAACAAAACTTTTTTACTAGTGAAGACCAAAGTATTTGCTAAATTGATAGAAACGAAAGTTTTACCCTCGGCTTTAGTTGTTGATGTTACCATAATCACTTGACCTTCGGGAAGGTTTTTATGATCACTTTTCTTAGGGTTAAGGTAGTTTAAATTAGTCCTTAAAATTCTGAAAGATTCCGCAACAGCGCTTCTTTCGTTAGATTGGATAATAGTATTTTCCTCTTTTTTTCGCATTGGGATTTCTGCCACAATAGGAATGTTCGGTAAATAAAATTTTATCTGGTCTTTAGATTTCAACTTGGTATCCAGCAAGAATGCTAAAAACAAGATACCAAAAGGAATTAAAAAACCAATAACTCCACCCGCTAGCAAAATCACTCTTGATTTAGGGCTTATTGGTGAACCAGAGGTATATGCAAAATCTACAACCTTAATCACGGGTGCAGTAATAGCATTAGACAAAGCAGCTTCTTCTCTTTTCTGAAGCAGAAATAAATACAGTTTTTCTTTAATAACTTGTTGGCGTCGAATAACCCTAACCTGCTTTTCTTGTTCCGGAAGTTGTCCAAAATTCCTATTAAAAATCTGCTCCCTATTTTGAATATTATCTAAAGTAATATTCAAGTTTTTGATATACCCATCTATAGTATTAAGGATGTTGTCTCGCAAACGCTTCATTATGCGATTAGCTTCAATAATTAAAGGATTATTTTCTGTTGAAGACATCATAAGTTTTTGCCGTTCAATAATTTTTTGGTTATAGGATTCTGTAAAGGTATTGAGGTTTGAGTTGTCTATGCCAATATTTGCAGGTAACAACTCAAATTCATCCTGTTTAAGAATGACTTCTTTAAAATTTTCGGTTAATTCAATTTGGGTTAAAACATCGTAACGCTTAAGCTCGGCCTCACTGCTTTTAGTAATAATTTGTTCTGCGCTAGTTTCTAGGGTTATTAAATCGTTTACTTTCTTAAAATTTACCAAACCACTTTCTACGGTATCCAGTTCATTTACTAAAAAAGCAAGTCTTTCAATAACAAACTCTTCAGTCCTTTTAGCGACCAAACGTTTGTCTGAAACACCATCTTCGTTAAATTCAGTAACCAAAGTATTAAGCACATCTTCATTCTTTTGTGGATTTTGACCTGATATCGAAATATCCAGAATCTCACTGCCTTCTCCTAGTATATTAATATTGAGACTTTCTGCCAAACTAGCTGCCACACTTTCCTTACTTGTTTTAGAAAAACTAAAAGAAGAATTTATAATTGATTTGAGATCTCCATCAAAATTGGGATTAAAATCAATCACGAACCTTTTGCCTTCGACATCAATAGTATCTCCTGGGTTAAAGCTTTCTCTGAAATTAGTTTCCGGATTATTGAGCTCAAATTTTGTTAGACTTGTGAACGTCACTTCATAACTGCCAGACATATCTTTGAAGTCTTTTTCATTTGACCATTTCACCAAAAAAGGGACTTCATTTTTCCAAATTTCTGATGTTTTTAGGTTTCCAGACCTAAAGTAAGAAATCTCTAAGTCCAAATTATTAATGACTTTCTGGGCCATTCTTCTGGAACTAATAACTTCTATTTCGTTCTGAAGGTTTATTCTACTCCAGTCAAAAAGTGGTGCGCTACCCTGTAATCCTGTTAAATCTAAGCCACCTTCATCTTTTAAAATTTTAATTTGGGTAGCTGTTTTATAAATGCTAGTTGCGTATCTTAAGTATAAAAAAGAAACGCTGAAACAAATAAATACCGACACCACAAACCAAGGCCAATATTTTAAATACTGGAATATGATTTGCTTGATGTCCCCTTCACTTTTTAGTTCTTCTTGGACTGAAGTTGATTGATTTGAATTTATATTTTCAGACATAGTTATCAACGAGTAATTAAGAGGGTTAGAGTAGTAAGAATTGAAACCACAGAAAGTACAGTACCAACATTAGTTATGAAACCAGCAGAAGCGATTTGTGGCTTGTTAGGTTCCACGTAAATAATGTCGTTTGGTTTTACATAGGCATACTCAGTATTCATCCAATCAGTTTTGGTCATATCTATTCGCTTTACAACTCGTTCTCCTTCAAGCTGCCTTATAATTAAAATATTTTCACGTTTTCCTCTTATACCAAGACCGCCAGCCATACCAAATGCCTGTTGTAAAGTAATGTTTTCTTCAGTTGTTTCGTAAGTTCCTGGTTTATTTACTTCTCCTTCAAACGTAAATTTAAAGTTAATTATTCTTACACGAACAGTTGGATTTGTAATAAACTCTTTTAACAATTCTTCTAGATATAATTCTAATTCTTGAGTATTTTTTCCTCCTGCTTCAATTCTACCCAATTGGGGGAAGTTTATTTCACCATCGCTATTTACTAAATACCCCAACAATTTTAACATTTCAACATTTTGGATTTGCTGTTGATTATTTCCTCCTGTGTTAAATTTATAGGGCGCTACACTTTCAGGATTTAATGCGGCAACTTCAATATTTAAAATATCATTAATTTGAATTTTATTATGTGAATAGACATCAGGAACTGGTTCTAGGTCTTTATTATCAATATCTTGATAATAAACAATTTCTTTAGTCGTAGTACAGCCTATGATTAAAAAAGGGATAAAAAGGATGATTAATTTTTTCATTTTTAAATGTTAGCGAAATTTTTACAAATTAAAGTCTTTTTTTTAACTTAAAACTCAAGTATGGATTAAAATAGAAAATATTATATCATTAACTTTTTGTACTACAATTTGTTGTATGATGATTTTAATGATTAAATTTGTTTATGAAAATTTAACTAATCTTTCTAAAATATCATTCATCAATTTATGAATATCTTAAAACTATTAAAGCAAAAAGCCTTAGTTATACTTAAAGGACTTGTGAAGAATTACGTACCGAGAAGTATCATCTTCTCTATCGATACAATAATAGTCTTTCTTGCTGCCCAATCTACTTTCTTCCTTATTTCTACTATTTCAAAACCTGAACCGCAATATTACAACCTTAGCCTTAATTTTTGGGCAATATTCGGTATACAGATCATTATCTTCTTATTATTAAAATCCTATGCTGGTATTATAAGATATACAGGATTCAGGGATGCAATAAAGCAATTGCAAACTACTATTTTGGCCGTTATATGTATTATGGTTATCAATCAAATATGTTTCCAAACCTTAGGAAAAAAAATTATAATAGAAGCTGGTGCAATCGTATATGGTTTTATTGCCTTTTCAACTTTGTTTTTTTTCAGGGTATTAGTTAAACGCCTTTACCAACTTATCCATTCAGATTCAACATCTTCTCGTGTTTTGATACTAGGTACAAGTATTACCGATGTTGCTGTTGCTGAAAGCATTATCGCCGACACCCAGAAAAAATTTAATGTAGTAGGTTTCATCAACGAATCTGGTGAACTCAGACGAACCAGAATTTTAACTTTACCAATAGTCACAATTGACCAACTACAGCATAAGAACATAAGAGGCGCAACTTGTATTATTATTTCTAGTCAAAAATTAAGGGAATTATCCACAAATCAGCCGGAATTTCTAGATAAATTACTTGAACTTAACTTCAAGATTTTTAAACTTCCAGAACTTCAAGATTGGGACGGTGAAAATATCTCAGCTGAAATCAAAAAAGTAAATTTGGAAGATTTACTTCAGAGGACACCGATTAAACTTCAGAAGGAGAAACTTAATTCTATTTATAAAGATAAAACCATCTTGGTTACGGGTGCAGCGGGATCTATAGGGAGCGATATTGTAAAGCAGCTCATTCCTTTTAAGCCCAAAAAGATCTTGATGCTAGATCAAGCTGAAACTCCGCTTCACTTTATGAGTTTATTTATGGATAAAAAATTTCCAGAAATTCATTATGAAAAATTGATTGCCAATGTTCGTAATAAAAAACGCTTAGAATTAATTTTCGATCAGCACCAACCAGATGTGGTTTTTCATGGTGCAGCCTATAAGCATGTGCCAATGATGGAAGCCAATCCTATTGAAGCACTTGATGTTAATTTCGTTGGTACTAAAAACCTAGTAGACTTAGCTTTAAAAAATAGAGTTGACAGATTCGTTTTTGTTTCTACCGATAAAGCGGTGAATCCCACAAATATTATGGGTGCTTCTAAACGAAGTGCAGAAATTTATGTACAATCCGTAGCAACATTAGAGGCCACTAAGACTAGATTTATTACTACAAGATTTGGTAATGTCTTAGGATCCAATGGATCAGTAATTCCGCATTTTAAAAAACAAATAGAAGAATTTGGTCCTATTACGGTGACACACCCAGACATTACACGTTACTTTATGACCATAGATGAAGCTTGCCAACTGGTACTAGAAGCTGGTGGTATGGGGTACGGAGGCGAAATTTATGTTTTCGATATGGGTAAGCCTGTCAAAATTGTAGACCTAGCTAAACAGATGATAAGGCTTTCTGGTTTTGTACCAGATGAAGACATCAAAATTGTCTACACAGGCCTTAGACCAGGTGAAAAACTTTACGAAGAATTACTTGCGGATAAAGAAAATACTAAAGCTACGCACCATCAAAAAATATTGATTGCAAAGGCAAGTTTTGCATTTGATAAATCCAAATTAATTTTATTGGAGAATCTTGTGAATCAAATTGCCAATAATGATGAAGTCAAGTCTATTGAAGTTCTCAAAAAATTGGTTCCAGAATTTATACCCTTAACAGAGGAACAGCGCCAAAAAAATGCTGTATAATTAAGCTTCTAAAATACGGCTAACTTCAGTATTTACCCAAGTCAAAAAATCTTCATCTTCTTTCGAAAATGCATTTTTGGTGTGAGAATCGATATCGATTTGACCAATATTTTGTCCGCCAACAAAAAGAGGGATCACCACTTCAGACTTTACATAGATACTACAAGCAATATAATTATCTTGAGCAGCAACATCGTCTACCACAAAGTTCTGGTTGGATTCTGCAACTTGGCCACAGATTCCTTTTCCGAAAGGAATTATAATATGGTCTGTAGGTTCTCCAGCATAAGCTTTTAAAATAAGTTCTCTTTTATCCCCATTTTTGAAATAAAATCCAACCCAATCGTAAGTTGCAACGTCTTTTTGGAGAATACTGCAAACCTCCGTCAATCGCTGATCGATGCCCAGGTTGTCTTGCTTTAAGATATCTTTTATACGGGGTTTTAAGCTTTCAAGGGTCATGATCTGTATTTTAAGCAAAAGTATTTAATATTAGAGCAACACAGAAGAACGCTTTTCTATAAATTTGTTAAATATTAGCGAACGATTTCTTCTCAATTAAGTTTCAATAAGGGGATTGGCTATAAAGACAATAATTTGGAAATTTTTAAAAAAAACAAAGCGGTTATTAAGTTCCTAGGAGTTTTCTTTGGCACTTATATTTTGCTTACCATAGCCTATCAGTTGTATCTAGATTACGCTCCAGATCAACCTTATTTTCCAGAGATTATTACCCATATGGTCGCTCTACAAACCGAAAGTTTAATTAGCTTTTTTGGATATGAAACCAATAGTATTCCCAGTCATTTCGATCCTTCTATGCGTATTGGTATAAACGGGGGTTACTTAATTAGAGTTGTAGAAGGTTGTAATGCTGTAAGTGTCATCATTCTCTTCTTATCCTTCATTTTAGCATTTAAAAAGGACTTCAAGTCTACAGTCCTGTTCATTTTTGCTGGAAGCATTATCATTTATTCGCTTAATGTCCTTCGTATAGCCTTGCTTACAATTGGAATTTATGAGATACCAGAATACCAAGAATTTATGCACGGAACTTTATTTCCAGCCTTTATCTATGGATTGGTATTCTTGCTTTGGATCGTATGGATTAAAAATTATAAACCTAAAGTAAAGCCTGTTGATGAATAAAGTCTTAAAAATTGGCTTGATTGGGTTTTTGCTTTTAGGGCTTGTGCTAATTCGTTTCTATGAGCATGAACTCTTTTCAGATCCCTTATTGGAATTTTACAGCTCAGAGTTTAGTTATGCTCAAGCGCCAGAATTTGATGTCATGCAAGTACTTGGCTCAACAAGCTGGAGATATTTGCTCAATTCTATAATCTCTATAGCAATTATTGGGATTGCTTTTCCTTATAGAAAAACCATACTGTTTGCAGCGGTATTTTACGCCTTGGCCTATTTGATTTTGACGCTCTTGTTTTGGTTCTTTATAAATGATATGGAAAGAGAAAACTTTCTGACTATTTTTTACATCAGGCGTTTTTTAATTCAACCTATATTTGTATTGGTGTTGTTACCAGCCTTTTACTATCAAAAGTATATTGTTAAAGAAAAAGATTAATTCATAAAAATAACTACTTTTGAAATGTGAAATCATTTATTTCTAAAATAGGATCAATTTCTTTAGCCCTTCTGGTGCTAGTCTCCACGATGTCATTTACCATCGATGCTCACTACTGTGGTAATATTTTAGTAGATAAAGCTATTTTATCTAAAGCACAAACTTGTGAAATGCATCAACATATGCCTTCGGAAGAAGAGTCTAGTTGTTGTGATAATGAGGTTGAAACCATAGAGGGGCAAGATATCCTTCAATTTTCTAAAGCTGAATTTGATTTGGATATTCCTTTAGAATTTACTGTTTTCAGTTTAATTTACTTCTGCGATTTAGATGTTTTTGAAAAGCAAATTGATGAATTTCAATTTTACAATCCCCCCCAATATTCGTTAGACCTTCAGCTGCTTAACCAGGTTTTCCTTATTTGATTATTAAAACTTACCGCATTTACTTTAACTGAATCAACTTCAGAATAAAAGTAAAACATGTTGTACCTGTTTTAATATCAAACCCTTATGCTGAATACCATTATAAAATTCTTTTTGAATCAACGGCTATTGTCGTTTATTCTACTTTCCATTATCGTCCTAGGAGGATTAATAGTCTCTCCCTTTCAATGGAATCTTTCTTTTTTACCAAAAAATCCTATTCCTGTAGATGCGATTCCCAACACGGGAGCAAATCAACAGATTGTCTTTACAGAATGGCCAGGGCGATCTCCACAAGATATTGAAGATCAAATTGGCTATCCGCTTACCACATACCTACTTGGTTTGCCAGGCGTAGAGACGGTGAGAAGCTCTTCTATGTTTGGATTTTCTAGTATCTATATCATCTTCGAAGAGGATACTGAATTCTATTGGTCTAGATCTAGAATTGTAGAAAAACTGAGTGCCGTTCCAAAAGATTTATTGCCTCCAGATGTAAAACCCACCTTAGGTCCAGACGCCACTGCTTTGGGCCAAGTGTATTGGTATACTATTGAGGGGCGAGATAAAAATAACGATCCAACAGGAGGGTGGAGTTTACAAGAGCTAAGAAGTATTCAAGATTATTTTGTCAAGTACAGCTTGAGTAGTGCCAAAGGAATTTCTGAAGTTGCTTCCATCGGCGGGTATGTGAAAGAGTACCAAATAAATGTGAATCCGGAGGCTTTACGATCTTACGGTATTTCACTCATGCAGGTTGCTAATGCTGTAAAGTCTAGCAATCAAGATGTGGGAGCCAAAACTTTAGAGATCAATCAGGTTGAATATATTATCCGAAGCTTGGGAGATCTCGAAAGCTTAAAGGATATTGAAAATACGATGGTGGATGAGGTGAATAATGTTCCTGTCTACATCAAAGATATTGCGAAAGTTAACCTTGGGCCAGCCCAGCGAAGAGGAATTCTGGACAAAGCAGGAGCAGAGGTTGTTGGAGGCGTGGTGGTTGCTCGAGATGGGTACAACCCCATGGAAGCCATTCAAAACATCAAAGATAAAATAGAAGAAGTCTCCCCTGGTTTGCCAACTAAAATCTTGGAAGACGGTACAGAAAGTAAACTCAAAATCATTCCCTTTTACGACCGTTCAGAATTAATCAACGAAACCATTGGCACTTTAGAAGAAGCCATCACTTTACAGTTGATTATCGCCATATTGGTGGTTATTATTATCATCTTCAATCTGAGGACGTCTTTAGTGATCTCATCCGTCTTACCCATATCGGTTTTGCTGGTGTTTATAGCGATGAAGATTTTCAATATACAAGCCAATATAGTTGCCCTTTCGGGAATTGCTATTGCCATAGGAACCATGATCGATCTTGCGGTGATCCTAACAGAAAACGTGGTCAAAAAATTTGAAGACCATCCGAATCGCGATCTACTTAAAAACATCTTCGATGGTTCTTCAGAAGTGAGTTCTGCCATTTTAACTGCTGTGCTAACTACCATTGTAAGTTTTGTTCCTGTGTTTAGTTTAGAAGCTGCAGAAGGAAAACTCTTTATCCCTTTAGCTTACACTAAAACTTTTGCTCTTGCTTCAGCTTTTTTGGTGACTGTATTGATTTTACCGAGTTTGATGTATTTTATTTTTAAAATAAAATTGAACAGATCAAAATTGTCTTGGTCTTTAAACGCCCTTCTTGTTTTATTGGGAGTATGGGCTGTTTTTTATTCATTTTGGTTAGGGATTTTTATTATTGTCTATGCCCTGAGTTTTTGGGTATCCAAAAATGCCCATCGCGATTTGAAAGCCCTCAAATACCTGCATTATTTTGTCATTATCCTAGGGTTTTTGATAGGCTTAGCTAAGCTTTGGTCTCCACTAGGTCCAGCAAACTCTGTAGTTAGTAATTTTCTTTTTGTAGGGATTTTACTAGGAATCATTTTAGGCTTTTATCTCATTTTACAAAAATACTACCTAGATATTTTGAATTTCTTTATGGCCAGAATGAAAGGCTTCCTAGCCTTAGTAGCACTGTTCCTGCTGGTAGCTGTTTTAATGTGGCAAGGATTTTCAAGTGTATTTGGATGGTCTCAACCCCTTTCCAATTCCATAGGGTTTTCTGTTGAAAAAACCCAAGTTTGGAAAGGCTTAGAGAGAACTTTTCCTGGCATTGGAAAAGAGTTTATGCCCAGTCTCGACGAAGGAAGTTTTATCCTGATGCCCACCAGCATGGCACACTCTGGAATTTCTTTTAACAAAGAAAAACTTCAACAAATGGATGTGTTGGTAAGTCAGATTCCAGAAGTGAAAACCGTTGTTGGTAAATTAGGCCGAGTCGAGTCTGCTATAGATCCTGCGCCAATTTCTATGTTCGAAAATCTCATCACCTATAAGTCAGAATTTGCCTTGGATGAGAATGGTAAACGCGTTGGTTATCGTGTGAATGAAAATGGGCACTACAAAATTTCTGAAACCCTATATACATCCAAGTTTTCAGAATTAACCTCATTGTATTTTGATAACGAAACCTTCAGGTTTATAGATGCAGATGGCGAAGTTTTGCCAGATAAGGTCAACGATGAGCTATTCTACGAGATCGATAATCATTTTCAACGTTACTTAATTCAAGATCAAGAGGGACGTTATTTCAGAAACTGGAGAAAGCACATTGAATCTAAAGATGATATTTGGGATGAAATTTCGAAAGTGACTAAAATTCCCGGAGTGACTTCTGCTCCTCAACTTCAGCCTATAGAAACGAGGCAAATTATGTTACAAACGGGGATGCGAGCTCCAATGGGAATAAAGGTGTCTGGACCAGACTTAAAAACGATTGAAGCTTTTGGACTTCGACTAGAAGAGATCTTAAAACAGGTTGAAACCGTCAAAACTGAAGCCGTTTTCGCCGATAGAATTGTTGGTAAACCTTACTTGAACATTGTCTTAAAGCGTCAAAACTTGGCGAAATATGGACTGAGTGTAGATGAGGTCCAAAACTTTATTTCCGTAGCTGTTGGAGGGATGCCACTTACAGAGTTGATTGATGGCAGAGAGCGCTATGGGGTGAGGGTAAGATATCCACGGGAATTGAGAAATTCACCAGAGACTCTCAAAACAATGTTGATTTCTACATCCAATGGGACTCAAATCCCGATTGGGGAGATTGTAGATATCGAGTATGCTAGAGGTCCTCAAAACATCAAAAGTGAAAATACATTTTTAACGGGCTATGTGCTTTTTGATAAAGCTGAGGGAATTGCTGAAGTCACTGCAGTTGAAGACTCTAAAGCTCTTATCACTTCTGAAATAGAAAATGGAAACTTAATTGTTCCTTCTGGAATCAGTTATCGCTTTGCAGGAAATTTTGAAAATCAAGTGCGATCAGAAAAACGCTTATCCATTATTCTACCACTAGTGTTGCTGGTCATTTTCTTAATCCTTTATTTCCAGTTCAAATCTGTGAGTATAAGTGCTATGATATTTTCTTCCATAGCGCTAGCCTTCAGTGGAGGTTTTATTTTAATCTGGTGCTATGGGCAAGGCTGGTTTTTAAATTTCAGTGTTTTTGGAGAAAACTTAAGGGATGTTTTTCAGTTGAAGACTATCAACTCTAGCGTTGCTGTATGGGTGGGATTCATTGCTCTCTTCGGTATTGCCACAGACGATGCCGTATTGATGGCCACGTATTTAAAACAGTCACTAAAAGATAATCCAACGAAAACAATTTCAGAATTGAAAACCGCTGTTATGCAAGGTGGGCAAAAGCGAATTCGTCCAGCTGTGATGACTTCCATAACAACTATAATCGCTCTGCTTCCTGTGTTGTCTTCCACTGGAAAAGGATCGGATATCATGATACCTATGGCGATTCCTGCTTTTGGTGGAATGTTGATGGCAAGTTTAACCTACTTTTTGTTGCCTATTTTATTCTATCTTTTTTATAAGAAAACGATGAACACCACTCAATCTTAAACTCATGAAATCTATTTTACACCCCTTAAATCACAATTTCAAGAGCACTCATAGGATGACTTTAGTCTGTTGTTTTATAAGTATTTTGATGTTCAGCTGGTCCTCTTTTAGCCAAAGTCTCGAAGACTTACAACACCTAGCTGCTGAAAACAATTTGGAATTGAAAGCACAATTCAAACGTTTTGAAGCACAACTTGAAGATATCACGCAAGCCAAATCTTGGCAAGATCCCAACTTGAGTTTTGGATATTTTATAAGTCCAATAGAAACCAGAGTTGGTCCTCAGATTGCAAGATTTTCGTTGACTCAAAAGTTGCCTTGGTTTGGAACCTATAAAGCTAAAGGCGACATTGCTGCGTTTAGAGCTGAAGCTGAATTTGAAAAATTTCAAGATCAAAAATTGAAGTTATTTCTAAATGTTGCTCAGAAGTATTACGACCTTTTGGCTTTAAGGTATATCACAGAACTTGAAACGAAACAACTTGATATTTTAGAAAATCTGAAAGTTATAGTAGAATCTAACTACAAAAATAATAAAGCTAGGTTGGTTGATATTTTGAGAGTAGATCTGGAAATGGATAAACAGTTGAGTACAATTCAAGTTTTAAAAGACCAAGGCCAAGTTTTTGTCACACAACTCAATCAATTGATGGACAGGCAGTTGAACACTCCTGTCCAAATTTTAAATCCAAAGCAGATTCTAGAACAAAATGAATCGATTGAAATAGATTCTATGGTTAGAAATCACCCTCGACTTGAAGCGATTCGCAAATTGAAAGCCTCCAATGAGGCAGAAAGCGTGTTAGCTAAAAAAGAAGCGATGCCACAGTTTGGTTTAGGATTGGATTATGCTATTATCCAAGACCGAAATGTTCAAAATGCAGAGGCTGGTCAAGATGCGATTATGCCTATGTTATCGGTGAGCTTACCTATTTTTGGGAAGAAGAATAAATCTAGAAAAAAGGCGGCTTCACTTCAAGGCGAATCTATTGAATTCCAATTGGAAAACGAAGAGTCGCGTTTGGAAACCGAAATTCAAGTTGCTCTTTATAAACAAGATGAACTTTTTAGTCTACTTAGCTTATACGATAAGCAGCTATTGAGTTTAAAAGATATCCTTCAACTTTCTGAAACCGCATTAGCCAATGCTAGCATGGGAATAGAAGAAGTGTTGCGCTTGCAAGAAGAGCGTTTACTCTATGAGAAACAACGGGCCAAAACGTTGGCCGATCTTCAAAAAACCGATGAAACTTTAATCTACTTAACTTCAAACTCAGACTTATGAGCAGCGATATCTTTTTAGAAAATTGGGGGAATGCAGCCAACACTGCTTTGGGATTTTTCTGGATGGCACTTTGGGCGTTTATTCTTGGGTATGCGCTTAGCAGTCTCATTCAAGTATTGGTTACCAAGCAAAACATGCAAAAAACCATGGGTAAAGCTGATGCTAAATCTGTACTTTTTGGTACTTTTTTTGGCTTCATCAGCAGTTCTTGTAGTTTTTCCGCTCTGGCAACCACAAAATCACTTTTCAAAAAGGGAGCTAGTTTTGTATCCTCAATGGCGTTTTTACTGGCCTCTACAAACTTGGTCATAGAACTCGGAATTGTCATTTCTATATTTTTAGGCTGGCAATTTGTTGTGGGTGAATATGTTGGCGGAATTTTGCTTATACTTATCGTTTGGGCACTAATTGGCCTATTCAATCCCAGTTCCATCATCTCTAAAGCTAGAAAAAAACTCGGTGATTCTGAAAAAACTAAGACTGACTCGAAGCCTATTTCAGAAAAAATTCAGAATAAAACCAATTGGGTGAAAATCGGGAAGCAATACGGCATGGAGTGGAAAATGGTATGGAAAGATGTGACGATAGGTTTCACTATTGCAGGGATTATTTCAGCATTTGTTCCCGATTCATTTTTTCAAACCTTGTTTATCAACACGGGGGACGGTCAAACTTCTTTTGGGTTTTTCACACTTCTGGAACATGTGGTGGTAGGTCCTTTTGCTGCGTTTATCACGTTTATAGGATCTATGGGAAACATTCCGCTGGCAGCCTTATTATTTGGTAAAGGGGTGAGCTTTGCTGGTGTTATGGCTTTTATTTTTAGTGATTTAGTAGTGTTTCCAGTCTTAAGAATCAATGCTAAATATTACGGCTGGAAAATGTCACTTCTTATACTTTCTATGTTGTTTACGGCTTTAATCCTGACCTCACTTCTTCTGCATTATAGTTTCGATTTGTTGGATATGATACCTGATTTTTCATCCAGTACGATTTCACAACAAGATCATTTTCAAATTGATTATACATTTTTTCTGAACATTGGATTCTTGATTATTTCGGGAATTCTGGTTTATCTCGGCTTTTTCTCCAAACAAAAAGATTTGTCTTACATGAAAGAAATGGCGCCTAAAAGTCCGCTCTTAGAAAAAGTTTTAAAATACGTCGCCTTTATAAGCTATATATGGCTGTTGGGTGGAATTCTAGTCAAATACATATTTAATTATTAACGAACATATTTCAATAATGAACACTAAATTTAAAACGTACTTAATCGCCGGACTGGTTTTAGTTCTTGGTATTTTCATTGGAGCTAGCCTATTTTCTTCTGAAGAGAATGCGGAGGATCATAATCATTCCGCAGAAACAGAATCTTCGGTTTGGACTTGCTCTATGCACCCACAAATCCGTAACAGCAAACCAGGCGATTGTCCTATCTGTGGGATGGACTTGATTCCTGCCAACACCCTAGAGGAAACGGTAGATCCAGATGCTATCCGAATGACTAAGTCTGCAAGGGCTCTGGCTAAAATAGAAACAACGCTGGTTGGCGATGGGAAAAGGACCACTTCAAACTTAGAACTTTCTGGTCAACTAGACATTAATGAAAAAAGTAAAACGAGTTTAACCACAAATTTTGATGGTAGAATTGAGCAGCTAAACATAAATTTTGAAGGGGAAACCGTTCAAAACAATCAAGTAGTTGCTGAATTGTATTCTTCCACTATTCAAGTTTTGAAAGATGAATACGCTTTAGCGAAACGCACGGATAACGAAAACATAATGCAAAGTGTGGTTCAAAAAATTGAGAATCTAGAACTGAGTTTACAAGACATTCAAAACAAGTCTAAGTCTTCAACAATATCATTGAGAGCTCAGCAAACAGGGAATGTTACACAACTAATGGTAGCTCAGGGCGACCAAGTGAAAGCTGGACAAGCACTTATGGAAATTACAGATTTGTCCACGCTTTGGGCGATGTTTGATGTTTATGAGCAAGACCTAAACCTCATCAAAGTTGGTGATGAAATGAGCATGAATATAGGAGGAGCAGCGGTGACAGGTAAAGTGGATTTTATTTCACCTATTTTCAATACAGAAGAGCGATCTGCCAAAGTAAGGGTTGTGGTCCAAAATCCTAATTTGAGATGGAAGCCTGGCGTTTTTGTCACAGGAGTAGTTAGTACTAACGTTACAAACACAAAAAACGAAACTCCTTTATATGTCCCCAAATCTTCAGTGCTTTGGACAGGTAAACGCTCTATAGTTTACAAGCAATTGGAAAACGAAAACGGTGTTTATTTCAAACTAACGACAGTTGAAATAGGACAAACCTCAGGAGACAATATTGAAATTTTATCAGGATTGCAAGTAGGAGATGAGGTGGTTACTCAAGGGGCTTTTAGTATTGATTCTGAAGCACAACTTGCCGATAAGACTAGCATGATGGACCCAAAAACAGAAAAGCCAAAGCCAAAGTTCTCTGTTGAAGAAGAGATAAACTTAAATCCGAAAGCTATTGCTCAGCTTCTATCCGATTATAGGCAACTTAAAACTGCTTTATCTTCAGATAATTTCGAAGATGCCAAAATCAATTATAAAAAATTGGCGACTTCTTTTTCTAAGCTGAAGCTGAGAAAGCTTCAGAATACAGATAAAATTAAATCGATAGACGAACTAAGAGATGAGTTCCTAGCTCTTTCAGATGATATCATTGCGATAGCAAAAACATCAAACCCAACGGATCAGTTGCTTTATGTACAACTTTGCCCTATGGCTAATAATAGTGAAGGAGCGTCTTGGCTAAGTTTTACCAAAGAGATTAAAAACCCCTATTATGGAGCCTCTATGTTGACCTGTGGAAGCACTATAGACTCGATTCAATGATTACTTTATATCATAATTTAAAGATAGCATAATGACACACACCTATAAAGTGACTGGCATGACCTGCCAATATTGTAAAGCAAGCGTAAAAGAAGGGCTAGAACATCTAGAACACGTTAAGTCCGCTTCTGTTAATCTAGAAGCTGAGGAAGCTGAAATTGACATGGAACAGCATATTGAAGTATCTACCCTTCAAGAAGCTATTTCAAAGAAATATCAGATCTCTATAAAATCTGATTTTAAAGACACTTCGGGTGCAAATCTTCAAGAACAGTCTAAGTTTCAACAACTTTTCCCCTTGTTTCTAATCTTTGGATATATCACAGGGGCTTCAGTGCTATTGAATTCCACTTCTTGGGAATTGGATTCGTTTATGTTTGATTTTATGGGCCTGTTTTATATTGTTTTTAGTTTCTTCAAATTTTTGGATTATACAGGCTTTCCTGCTTCTTTTCAGATGTACGATCCTTTGGCCAAAGTTCTTCCAGCCTATGGTTGGATCTATCCGTTTTTAGAAACTGCCTTAGGCTTGATGTTCTTGTTAAGATTCGAGATTGATATAGCTTTAGTCACAACAATTATCATTTTAGGAATAACAACCATAGGGGTAACCAAATCTCTATTTTCTAAGAAAACTATTAAATGTGCGTGTTTGGGAACAGCACTCAACTTGCCAATGACAGAAGCCACCTTTATAGAAAACACTATAATGCTCGTAATGGCAGTATGGATGTTGGCGATTTAAAACGGTAGTTTCAATTGTTCTTCTTTCAATTTTGGGGTGACCTTTGGTGTTTTATCAGTGTTGAGGTTAGAAAGAGAAATACCCAGTAAGCGTATGGAGTCTTTAATAGGCTCTTGAAAAAGTAAAGCCTTGGTTTCTTCCATGATCAAGGCTTTGGAAGAAATGAAGAACTTTAAGGTTTTACTTCGAGTTTGAATATTGAAATCGCTAGTTTTTAGTTTTAGGGTAATGGTTTTCCCAGCAACTCTACTTCCCTTTAATCGTCTTTCAACTTCTTCTGCTATATCTTCGAGCTTTTCTAGCATATAAATTTCAGAAGAAATATTTTCTGAAAATGTTCTTTCGGCCCCTAGAGATTTTCGAATTCGAGTAGGTTTTACTTCACTTAAATGAACCCCGCGAACTACATTATAATAATGCAGACCGCTTTTTCCAAAGCGGTCTTGTAAGTACTCCAAGGTTTTGAGCTTCAAATCGACTCCAGTAAAAATGCCTAAGCCATACATTTTTTCTTGAGTCACTTTGCCCACACCGTGAAACTTCCGAATGTCTAGCGTCTCTAGGAAACTGATAACATCTTCTGGCGGAATAGTTTTTTGGCCATTTGGTTTATTGATGTCACTGGCGATTTTTGCGATAAATTTATTGATAGAAATACCCGCCGAAGCGTTAAGCCCAGTCCTATCTTTTATCTTCTTTCGTATTTCCCTTGCTAAAATAGTGGCGCTGGGATAGTCAAATTTATTGACGGTTACATCCAAATAAGCTTCATCGAGAGACAGGGGTTCCACCAAATCGGTATATTCAAAAAAGACTTTGCGGATGATTTGTGAAATTTCTTTGTAGCGCTCAAACCGTGGTTTTACAAAAATAAGATGGGGACATAATCTAGCCGCTAGCCGGCCACTCATCGCGCTTTTCACTCCAAACTTTCTAGCTTCATAACTAGCTGCTGCTACAACACCACGTTTGGAACTTCCTCCAACGGCAAGCGCTTTCCCAGATAAAGAGGGATCATCTAGCTGCTCTACAGAGGCATAGAAAGCATCCATGTCTACGTGTATAATCTTGCGAAGATGTTCCATAAAATCCATGGTCAAAAATACATAAAGCGAGGGAAAAGGGTTCTTAATAGGTCATTATAAAATTTTATTGATCTTTGAGTTTTCTTGGTAACTAAACTCTATAGATGTCAGGGCTCTGCCCCTCAAACCTTATAATTATTTATGCTATTGAGATTACAGGGCTAACGCCCCTTTTTAATTTTGATCGTTTTCAAGGGATAGTAAAATAGGTGAGCAACATCCCTCAACACCATATAATCATTTATATTAAAGGAATTGCTGGCTCGCTAAACTCTATAGATATCAGGGCTCTGCCCCTCAAATTTTATAATCATTTATGCTATTGAGATTACAGGGCTAACGCCCGTTTTTTAATCTTAAACATTTATTATAGATTGTAAAATAGGTGAGCAACATCCCTCAAACCTTATAATCATTTATGCTATAAAGATTGCAGGGCTAACGCCGCCTTTTCAATTCTAATTTTTCTGTTGTTTATAACAATAGGGGGCATCGCCCACACATCTCAATAACATATAACAGAAAGACCTTATAGAGGGGCTTTAGCTCTGAAATCTGTCCTCGTAAATATTATTGAATTTTCAGAATTAACGCCCCTTTTTTAATTCTAATTATTTTTCAGAGATTGTAAAATAGGGGAGCAACATCCCTCAAACCTTATAATCATTTATATTAAAGGAATTGCTGGCTCGCTAAACTTTATAGATATCAGGGCTCTGCCCCTCAAATTTTATAATCATTTATGCTATTGAGATTACAGGGCTAACGTCCCTTTTTTAATCTTAAATATTTAGGCTCTAGTTTAATACAGCTATTATATGTATATTTAGATTATGAACATAGATAATTTAAAAAAGGAAATACTATCACTATCCACTCTAGATCGTGATAATCTGTTAAAGGATATTACAGATTCACT
>Ga0306909_100058_pt1 | contig 42800 bp, 36 predicted proteins | sample AntRauMFilla2697_FD_190439 | JGI IMG/M metagenome (GOLD analysis project Ga0306909, IMG submission 190439) | Saline lake microbial communities from Rauer Islands, Antarctica - Metagenome Filla 2 #697 (v2) (version 2) | ecosystem: Environmental > Aquatic > Non-marine Saline and Alkaline > Saline ... | reverse complement strand
GGGGGGGGGGGCAGCCGCGTGACCGGCGCTTTGAGATCATGGAAGGGATGTTCCGCCAGCTGGGCGGCCATATCATTGATGGACGCCATGTCGAGGGATATATTGCGCGCATGTCAATCACCTCTGTCGAGATCCCCTCACCGGCGAGTGTTTCCGAGGCACGCAACGCGCGTTTGAGCATCAGCGCAGAGCCTGTGAGGGTGACGTCCCCACCGTTTCGCACGACCTGCGTACCCGCCACTGCTCCTACAGGTGCCTCTTCGATCACGTCGGACTTGCCCGCGTGATAAAGAGCCATGTGCTCCATAAATAGAACTGGTTGGGATCGCGGATGGCGGCGCGCATCATCGTATAAGCGTCAGCGGCATTCGAGGGGGCAAAGATCTTCATACCGGCCACGCCAAGCAGGTAGGAATGGTGATCATAGGCGTGACCGTGAAATGGCCCGATGCCATATTTGACGCGCAGGACCATGGGCACCCACTGCAAGCCGCCGGAGCAATAGTGCATGGCTCCCGCATCCAGAAATTGCTGCATTACCAGAACCAGAAACTCGCCGAACAGCAGATCGACGACTTGCCGCTTGCCCTGCATCGCGGCTCCCACGGCAAGACCCGCCATCGTCCCTTCGGACATGGGCATGTCGATCACCCGGTCCGCGCCGAATTGATCGTACAGGCCCGCTGTGAAGCGCAGTGGCCCACCGAACTGCCCGATGTCCTGTCCGAGGATGAACACATCCGGATCGGCCAGCATTTCGTCGCGCAGTGCTGCGACGGTGGCCTGTTGAAACGTCATTCTTGTCATCGGATTATCTCTTCGCAAAGACGTCTTGAGGGTTCAGCGCCTCTGCTGTGGGTACCGGATCAGCCTGTGCCGTGGCAAAGCTATCGTCGACATGTGCCACCAGCTCATGGTCGAGGGTGTCCATCTCGGCGGCGGTCATGACTTCTTGCTCAATCAGATAGCGGCGGTAGCGCGCCACAGGATCTTTGGCCCGCCCCTGTGCAATATCAGCCGGATCGCGGTAATCCGCCGCGTCCGAATAGGAGTGGCCGGCCACGCGGTAGGTTTCTGCCGCGATCAGGGTGGGGCCGTCGCCTGCGCGGGCGCGCGCGACGGCGGTATCCATTGCGTCGCGCACGGCCAGCACATCGTTGCTGTCCACGGTCACGCCGGGCATCCCGGACCCTGCCGCCCGCGCGGCAATTGGGCCGCCGACGCCTTTGGTGACCGGCGTTGAATTGGCGATTTGGTTGTTTTGGCACACGAACACGACCGGTAGTTTGAGAATCGAAGCCATATTCATCGCCTCATGGCAATCGCCCCGGCTGGAGGTGCCGTCGCCAAAAAACCGCCACGGCAACATCGCCACGCCCGTCAAGCTTGGCCGCCAGTGCCGCGCCTGCGGAGTATCCCGGCGGCGGCCCCAGTGATCCGCTGTAGAGACCGCTCAGATTGTGCTCGGGCGGGCCGCACACATCGGAGCGATGGCGCCCTTTGTGATAGGCGGTGGTTTTGCCAAGAAACTCTGCCATCAGGCAGCGCGTGTCGGCACCTTTGGCCACTGCGGCGGTCACCGCGCCATGGTCGTGCTGCGCGACCACATCGGTGTCGCGCAATCCGTAATAGACCGCTGCCATCACCGCTTCTTCGCCCTCCAATCCGTGCCAGTGGCCATCGTAATTGCCCAGTATCTGATCCAGCGCGCGGGTCATGCTCATGAGGCGGTACATTCCTTACAGGACAGTATTGTTGCGGCTCATGCGGTGCTGCCAACGGGTGTGTAGGTGCCCAGAACCGTGCCGGGTGCAACCTACGCATCGCGTGCGACGAAACTCTCGGTCAGGGTGCCGTCCTCTTCCGCCTAGACCTCTATCGCGACGTTGTCTGTCATGACCTCGACGATCACATCGCCGTTCACAAAAGATCCACCCGGCGCCACCAGCCATTCAACCACCGTCGCAACAGTGACCCCCTCGCCAAGTGCGGGCAGGTCGATATTTCTTGTCTCGCTTATGGTGCGTCCTCTCGGGGGAGGCCTCTGAGCGCGCGCGGGCAGGGCGCGGTGGCAAAAGAGGATACTCCCAGATTTCTCTCGAAAAATCGTAACATATTTTATTCAGCTTGTTTCAATATCATTCTCGCAATCAAAGCGGGAGGACTTTGCCGTGAGGAGAAACACATGAGATGGGTGCGCCATATTTCTGCGGGCATGCTGCTGTCCGCCACCGCTCTGACGCCGCTTTGGGCGCAGGACATCACATTGACACTGGGGCATGTCCCTCTGCCGAACACCAGCTATCAGGCTGCGGCCGAGCGGTTCGCCGGCGGCGCGTTGTTTGCACAGATGATGGGCGCAGTGGAAACGGCCCCGGGGGTGAAGTATCTTGGCTATGTGCGCGGACCGCCCGCCGCGCATCGTGACCACGGCGGACATCCCTGTCGCTACGCCTGACGATCTCACAGGTCTTAAATCCGCACCTCACAGCATCATTTCGTGATTGCCGCCTTCGAGGCGTGGGGGTCAGCTCCGCGCCCATCGGTGCAGCGGAGTCGTTGATCGCGCTCAAGGCGGGTGTCGTTGACGGACAAAACAACGGTAACACCGATTTCATAGGCAGCGGCCATGCGGACGCGAACAAGCATCTGAGCCCGATCAATTTTATTCTGTCCGGCCTCGGTGTCTGGATGTCTCCGGGCAAATGGGCGCAGATGACTGCGGAGCGGCAAGGCTGGCTGACCCAGGCCTCTATGACCGCAGGCGAGGACGGCAAAGCGATCTTCGACATCGAGATTACGGATGCTTTTGCCCAGCTTAAGGGTCTCGGCGTGACGGTGACTGAGCCGGACATCGACGCCTTCCGCGCCGCCATCATGCCGTGGATCGAGGAGACAGATGGCAAGGCATGGCCCGCTGGCCAAACCGAGCTGATCAATGGGCTGTGACTTTTCCCGTCGCAGTTGCTGCTGCGCGCAAGTCGCGGCACCTTCTGGCGCGGTTTCTGGTGGTTCTCGTGACACTCAGCATGGCAACGCTGATCTGTTTGGAGGTCTACCAGATCGCACTGCGCTATGTTTTTTCGGCCAGTATCTCTTGGGGGCGTGAGGTGTCGGGGCTATTGTTGTTTGCGCTCGCCTGGAGCGGGCTGCCGCTGTTGTGGTTGCAGCGGAGCCATCTGGGTGTCGTGCTGTTCACGCGGTCGCCGGAGGCTGAGCGCAGACTGGCGGTGGCGTTGGACGTGCTGGCGTTCGGAGCAGGGGTGATCCTGACCGCATTTATGTGGCGGGCAAGAAGACGTTTCTGTTCATTGATTGACCTGCCCTCGGGGTCAGCGCCGACATCCGGTACTATCCGCTGTTGGTGGGCACGGCCCTGTTTGTGGTCGCCGCCCTCCTCAATATTCTGGGCCGGAGCGCGGGATAATCGAGATCGCTTTTACCATAATCGTGATGCTGGTGCGTGTGCCGGTGTTTCTGGCCATCGGGCTCGCGGCGGGGACCTTTGCGCCGATCCTGCGCGGTGATGTGCTGGCACTGACTTTCCTGCGGGGGCTAGACAATCAGGCATTCAGTGCCATTGCCTACTTCTTTGCAGTAGGCGCGATTATGAACGAGGGCGGCATGAGTGCGCGGTTGCTGGAGCTGGCCGGGCATGCGTTTCCCAAGTGCGCGGCGGGTTGGCGCACGCCAATATTACTGCGTCGGTGGTCTTTGCCGGAATCTCCAGTTCTGCGGTGGCGGATGCGGTGGCCGTCGGATCCGTGATGATCCCCGCGATGAAGCAGGACGGCTACTCTCCTGCTTGTGCGGCGGCGGTCACGGCCAGCTCGGCCACCATCGGGCTGATGATCCCGCCCTCGATCCCCATGGTGATCTTTACGATGTTCACGCCTGCGGATGTGACGGACATGTTTATCGCGGGCATTGTGCCGGGCTTGCTGATGGGTGTGTTCCTGTTGGCGGCATCGGTGCTTCTGGCGATCCGGCACGGCTATGTCGCGCATCTTGCGTGCGCTGGTCTCCAGCTTTTGGGCGCTGTTGATGCCCGTGCTGGTGATCGCCGGGCTCATGACGGGTGTGGCCACTGTGAACAAGATCGGCGCGCTGGCTGTCGCGGCGCAGGACGCGGCAAAGATCCTGATCATCGTCGCTGCCTCGGGAGCCTTCGTCTGGATCGCGGCCCGCGTTGGCCTCTCGGCAGAACTGTCAGGACTGCTCAGCGGCATGGCGACAAACCCGACCGTGTTGCTGGGGTTGATTGCGCTTATGCTGCTGGTGCTTGGCACGGTGCTGGAGCCGGTGACGTTGTTGGTCGCCGTGGCGCCGGTGATTGCGCCCGTGGCCGTGTTGGCGGGGATCGACGTCGTGCGGTTGGGCGTGGTGTTGATACTGGCCTCTTCCATTTGGCTGGTGACGCCGCCCGTTGGGATTTTGCTGTTCGTGACTGCCGCGCAGGCGGGTGTGCCGCTCAGGCATGTGGTCCGGGAAAGCTTGATCTTTCTGTTTGCATTGTGCCTGTTACTGGCAGCGATCGTGGTCTGGCCCACGCTCACTTTGGGATTGGGTGCTTTTCTAGAAAAATGACGCTGATACGGACGCGGTCAACACGCTGACCTACCGCTTGATCCTGCTGGGCAACAAGATCGCGTCGAATTTCCCTGCCTCTGTCGGCCGGGCGCACGGGATCATCCTGTCTGAGTGGCGCTGTATCATCTGGCTGGCGTCGAACCCCGGCACGTCCGGTCAGGACACTGCCCAAGGCACCGCGATGGACCGGATGAGCGTAAGCAGGAACCTTCGGTCACTTGAGAAGAAAAAGCTGGCGCTGCGTGAGCAGGGCAGTATGGATGCCAAGAAATGGCAATGGCACCTCACACCGGCAGGCCGCGCAGTATATGATGCGATTATGCCGGAAGCGGTAAAGCGCGACCGCCAGATTACTGGTGCCTTCAGCGCAGACGAGCTGGCTGCGTTTCAAAGTGCCATCACGAGCGCCATTAACGCCTTGGACAAATGAAGGCTGGCAGCGGATTATTGTTTACGTCACTCGAGATTTTTGTGACGTTTAGCGCTCCAGTCGTGTCTCCAGCGGGCCTTTGGCATGTGCCAATCCGCGCCGTATACTCCCGCTAGATAGGTTTCTGTGTTTTTTGGAATTGCGAACGGTTCGCCCAAAAGTTCAGCTTGCCGGGGCGGAAAAACGTCCCCCACGGGAAGACCTTCAGGCGGGCCCGGAAACCAGCTGACTGTCATCTCAGGTTCAATCAGGCCAACGAAGACATCCACTTCTTTCTTGCCCTTTTCACGGACCTTAAGGTGGGATTTATAATCTCCAAATACCTCTAATCCGCGTTGGGTAAGAGCCTTTTCGAGGTGTTTAAGTCCGTGCGGTACCGTCGGAATCTCTGATTTGGGAAATGCAACGATGATATCGAGGTCGTCATCATGGGGAATCAGATCGCCGTCGCGGTGGCAGGCCAGCGCCGAGCCAAAGCCAAAACAGGCATTTTCTGTCACGTCTCGCACAATGTTCAGCACCGCGCATGAATCGCGGATATAGTTCAGCTTTTCTTCGTGCGACCAGAACGCGAAAGAGCGCAAGATGCCATGCGTCGTCCAGAACCGCTCCCTCGCATAGAGCAGGTCCTGTGTGACCGCGTGTTTGATTGCCTCGACAGGCTGTGATGCAATTTCCTTATCCTTTGTCGCAAGGATGTTCTTGGCGGCAGCATAATCGCCGCGTAGAACCGCAAGTGTCACCATGTCGAGGCAGCGCAACGCCGGTAAATCGGGCTCAGGCCAAGATCCAAACCCGGCCATTTTCTGCTCAACCCGCAAGGCAAATTCGGCCTCGCGCTGTGAATGGCTGTAAATTTGGGTGAACTGCCGATCATCTTCGGCGGTTTCAACCAGCAATGTCCACGCCCGCGCAGCCCAGTCGTCGTCGCGGTTGTTCAAGATGATCCGGGCTATCTGGTAAGACTCTCCGAGGTCGATTTCTACCCAAGGCGACTTTTCCTTTCGGGTATGGATCGATGCGCCCGCAGCATGCCCTTCGAGAAAATTGTGCAGGCCGCGTTCGGATGTATCTGCATCTTTGTAGAAATTTGAACTTTGCTTTACATTGGCTGACCCGGTCAGCCGCAGTGGCGTGTCTTTGCCGGTCACATAAATCCGGATCGAGCCGAGATTGAGTACCTCGTCCGCTGTCAGAGACAGACGCAGGACCTGAACCATCCGACCGTCGAGGTCGAGTTGCATCGCTGTCTCGGATGCGTCGCTTCCAAAGTAGAGATCGGCGAATTCGTCGTCCTTGATCTGCTTTATAGCGGCGATCCGATCCGCGAAGACACTAGTCACGTCTTTTCCAGAATCACACGTGCAACGACCGCGTCATCGGATTTGTACTTGGCAAATCCACGGCCTTCGACCGAATACACGTCGCGGAACCCGTGCTGCGATGCAGCAGTGATCAGTTCCTCCATCTTGATGTAGCGACGATAATGCGTCGCCGTTTCGCGAACGCCATCCTTGTCGTGATCGGTTCGAAATTCTAGGGCCATCCGGTCTTTCGGCTTGCAGACGTCGCTGGCCATCATCAGAAATGCTTCCTGCGAGGTCTCGTCAATCGCATGCAGAAAGAAACGAGCGTAAAGCATTAAGGAAACGCCGGATTTTCTTAACCCGGAAATCTCGGACACCAAAGCTGCGTCACTCACATCCCGATTGAGAAACGATATGCCGGGCCGGCCATTCGCACGCGTCCTGCACTGCACCACTGCTGCCTCAGAGCCATCGACGCCGACGACATCAAAGCCGAACCCATTGAAGAAAAAACTGTCGCGGCCAAGCCCGCAACCAAATTCGACGATTTGCTCGGCCTCAGACAACTCACCCAGAACAAACGCGGCAAACTGAGACGGAACCTGTCTGATCAATTTGTCGCCACATTCCGAATAATAGCCGTTCCAATAGTCTGTTTCCATATTTCTACAACTCTCGGTAATGCCCAGTTTCCAAAATTCTGATTTGCCTATCGCTTCGGTCTGATCGTTACAAGACCAAGTTGGATAGTTATAGTTCATCTGAACAAACGCCCGTTTTTGGCACACACCGAAAGTGTCCCGTTTTTCGCCGTCAAAGACCCTTCAAAAAACTGAAGCGGCTGTTGAAGGCGTTGGGTGGCTCATGTGCTCCGATCATCGGGCGGGTGATTATGGAGCTTTTCGGAATGGCCATTTGTGAAACAGGCATAGCGATGGATCGTTTTGTTCTTGCGACACTGCTGCACAGTGCTTTGTCATTCAATGCAGGACAGATTCGCTGTTTTCACCTGAATTGATATAACTAACTGTTCGGTTGGCTAGTCGCCCTTTAGGCGCGCCACTGTGTCGGCACATCCGCGAATATCGGATCAGCCTAAGCTGTGCCATCTCAGTCATCAGTGCCCAATCTTCCGCCGCTCCTGAGGTGAAAGTTGTGTATAAGCCTTGCGCAGCTGGTACTCTCCTATTGAAGGTCTCTTTGCCTTATCTGGGGAACAAAGCGCCGACTGGGCGATACCGTTGATATGGAAAACCAGCTGTATGAAAGTGATTAAACAGGGGCGTCGCACTCTAGGTATTGCTTTGGGCAAAGTTCCACGCATCGCGCACGATCGTTTCCAGGTCGCTATGCACCGCCTGCCACCCGAGCAGACTGCGTGCGCGCTGAACATCGGCGACCAGTGTAGCGGGGTCTCCGGGACGGCGGGGATCTTCATTCACTGCAAAATCGCACCCCGAGACGCGTTTGACTGCGTCTATGACCTGCCGCACGCTTTGTCCCGTGCCTGTGCCCAGATTGATGGGGGTCACTCCGGCCGCATCCTGCGAGAGCAGATGACTCACGGCGGCAACATGCCCCGAGGCCAGATCGCTGACGTGGATATAGTCGCGGATGCAGGTGCCATCGGGGGTGTCGTAGTCGGTGCCATAGATCTTGATCTGGTCGCGGGTGCCTGCGGCAGCCTGAAGGATCAGCGGTATCAGATGGGTTTCCGGGTCGTGCCGCTCTCCGGTACGGCACTGTGGATCGGCGCCGCAGGCATTGAAATAGCGCAGCGCGATCGCCTGTAGCCCGTGCGCGCCAACGCAGGATTCTAGAACCGTCTCGACCATTTCCTTACTGTCGCCATAGGGGTTGATTGGCTGGCGGGCCAGATCCTCGGACAGCAGCGGCACATGAGTCTGATTGCCGTAGACGGCGGCAGTGGAGGAAAACACCAGCCGCACCAACCCCGCCGCGTTCATCGCATCGAGCAAAGACAGCGTGCCGCCGACATTGTTGTGGAAGAACGGCAAAGGCGTGACTACTGACTGGCCCGCCTCGATGAGGGCGGCGAAATGGATCACGCTGCCGATGTCAAAATCGCGCATGGTTTTGGTCAACAGCGCCGTATCGGCCAGATCGCCCTCCACTAGCTCCGCGCCGAAACAGGCATCGCGGTGACCCGACGAAAAATTGTCATAGACCACCGCGCGGTATCCCGCTTCCTGCAATGCCAGTGTTGTGTGAGATCCGATATAACCGGCACCCCCGACGACGAGAACGTTTTTATTCATGGGCCTGCTTCTTTTTACTCAGAGGAACGCGGTAGCGCCCTGATGCCATTTTAGGCATCCACGAGCAAGGTGTCGTGCCGCATGATGATTGTAGCGGGCGCATAATACGACTATCACACACTCCATTAGACCTCAGATCATAAGAGCACCTATGACCCATACAGCCTCCAAGCCGCTTGCAACCGTCACCCCCAACACTTGGGAATTCCTGCGCGACCCTATGATTGCGCCTACGGGGTTTCGGGAATACGACGCGCGCTGGCAGTACCCCGAGGCGATCAACCTGCCCGGTATTACTGCACTCGGTCTGGGCCTTGGTACACAAATGCACCTGCGCGGGATCGAGCCCGTGATCGCCGTCGGCAATGATTACCGCGACTATTCTCTGTCGATCAAAAACGCGCTAATGCTGGGCCTGATGCAGGCCGGGATCCACGTCAAGGACATCGGCCCGGCTCTGTCGCCCATGGCCTATTTCGCGCAGTTCCATTTGGACGCGCCCGCGGTAGCCATGGTCACGGCGAGCCACAATCCCAATGGCTGGACCGGCGTCAAGATGGGCTTCGAGCGCCCGCTGACCCACGGCCCAGATGAGATGAACGAGCTGCGTGATATCGTGTTGAACGGCAAAGGTGTCGCGCGCGAGGGCGGCAAATACGAATTCATCGAGGGTGTGCGCGAGGCCTATCTTGATGACCTGGTGGGCGATTTCAAAATGACCCGCAAGCTCAAGGTGGTGTGCGCAACGGGCAATGGCACCGCGTCGGCCTTCGCGCCGGAGCTCTTCGCGCGCATGGGCGTCGAGGTGGTCGAGAGCCATAACGCGCTCGACTATACCTTCCCGCATTACAACCCGAACCCAGAAGCAATGGAGATGCTGCATGATATGAGCGCATCGGTGAAGGCATCGGGCGCCGATTTCGCGCTGGGGTTTGATGGCGACGGCGACCGCTGCGGTGTGGTCGATGACGAGGGCGAGGAGATTTTTGCCGATAAGGTCGGCGTGATCATGGCGCGCGATCTGTCCAAGATCTATCCGAACAGCACCTTCGTGGCGGATGTAAAATCCACCGGCCTTTATGCATCTGACCCTGTACTGATCGCAAACGGTGTGACGGCGGATTACTGGAAAACTGGCCACTCTCACATGAAGCGGCGCGTCAAGGAGTTGGGTGCGCTGGCAGGTTTCGAAAAGTCCGGCCACTACTTTCTGGCGGAGCCTATCGGGCGCGGATACGATTGCGGCATGCGCGTCGCGGTCGAAATCTGCAAGCTGATGGACCGCAACCCCGATATGTCCATGTCCGATCTACGCCGCGCGCTGCCGCTGACCTATGCGATGCCGACGCTGTCACCCTATGCGGCGGATGAAGAAAAATACGATATTCTCGCGCGCATCGTCTCTAAACTAGAGAATGTGACCGAATTTGCAGGCCGCAAAGTGGCGCAGGTGGTCACGGTGAACGGCGCGCGGGTAATCCTCGACAATGGCTCATGGGGGCTGGTGCGGGCCTCGTCGAACACGCCCAATCTGGTGGTGGTCTGCGAAAGCTCTGAGAGCGAGGAAGAGTTGCGCGCGATCTTCAAGGCGGTGGATGATGTGATCCGCACCGAACCCGGTGTCGGTGATTATGATCAGACGTTCTGAGGAGCAGCCGGCATGAAAATCGCAGTTGCAGGGCTTGGCTATGTCGGGCTGTCCAATGCTGTGTTGCTGGCCCAGCACAACACTGTCGTGGCGGTGGACATCGACCAATCCCGCGTGGATCTGGTCAATGCCCGCAAAAGTCCCATTATAGACCCTGATATTGCCGACTACCTCGCAACCCGCGATCTGGATCTGACTGCCACCACCGATAGCCTCGTGGCGTTTGCGGAGGCTGATTTCATCATCGTGGCGACGCCTACAAACTACGACGAGAAGACAAATTATTTCGACACCTCCAGTGTGGAATCTGTAGTCGCGCGGGCGCTGGAGGCTAATGAGGACGCGCAGATTGTGATCAAGTCGACCATACCTGTCGGCTTTGTCGAGCGGCTCCGGTTTGATCTGGACAGTGACAACATCATGTTCAGCCCTGAATTTTTGCGCGAGGGGCGCGCGCTTTATGACAATCTGTATCCCAGCCGGATTATTGTAGGCGCCACCACGGACGCCGCACACAGCTTTGCGCATCTGCTGATGCAGGGTGCCATTGCAACCGGTATTCCCGTGAAGTTTACAGATCCGTCCGAGGCCGAGGCGATCAAGCTCTTTGCCAATACCTATCTGGCGATGCGGGTGGCTTTCTTTAACGAGCTGGACAGCTATGCCATGTCGCGCGGTGTGGACAGCCGCCAGATCATTGAAGGCATCTCTCTCGATCCGCGCATCGGCGCGCATTACAATAATCCATCCTTTGGCTATGGCGGCTATTGCCTGCCCAAGGACACCAAGCAGCTGCTCGCCAATTATTCGGAAGTGCCGCAAAACCTCATTCGGGCGATCGTGGATGCCAATCACACGCGCAAGGACTTTCTGGCCGAGCAGATCATCGCGCGGCGCCCTCGCGTGGTGGGCGTACACCGGCTGGTGATGAAGGCGGGTTCGGACAACTTCCGTCAATCCTCGGTGCAGGGGATCATGAAGCGGATTAAGGCCAAGGGAATCGAGGTCATCGTCTTCGAGCCTGCGATGGAAGAAGAGCTGTTCTTCAACTCCCGCGTCATCCGCGATCTGGAAGCGTTCAAGGCCGAGGCTGACATTATCATGGCCAACCGGCTGACAGGTGATCTGACCGATGTGGCTGACAAAGTGTTCACCCGTGATCTGTTCGGGGGTGACTGACACAATCAGCCGAACAAGAAGTGGTCGGCATCCAGATCGCTGAGAGCTATATCGACCAGCGTGATGTCACCGCGTGGCAGATTGATCACGACATCGTCCCCCTGCTGGCGCAATTCCAGATTACGGAACGCGCTGGGGCCGCGCTCTATCTGGATGAAGTCGAAGCGGAGATCGAAATCGGCCACGCGGTCTGATCCGATATGATTGTAGGTGAACTGGAACGTGTCACTGCCCCAGCCGCCCAACATCCAATCACTGCCTTCGCCGCCGCGCAGGTCATCATCGCCGTTGCCGCCCATCAGCACGTCATTGTCATTGCCGCCCCACAGCGTGTCGTCGCCCTCGCCGCCGTTCAGCACGTCATCGCCTTCGGCGCCGCCGATCAGATCGTTGCCATTGTCGCCGTGCAGGGTGTCGTTGCCGAAATTGCCCCAGACAAAGTCGTCACCGTCATCGCCATGGGCGCTGTCATTGCCCCAAAAACCACCAACCATATCCACCCCGTCGCCTCCGTACAACGTATCATGTTGCGAGCCGCCCCAGACTGTATCATTGCCCAGGCCGCCATACATCAGGTCATCGTCTTCGCTGCCGCCCATCTTATCGTTGCCCCAGCCACCATACATCAGATCACGCCCGGGACCGCCCCACATCGTATCATCGCCAAGGCCCCCCTCGATCCGGTCGTTTCCCGCCGAGCCGCTGACGATGTCGTTTCCGTTCTCGCCCAGCAGGGTGTCGTTGCCGTCATTGCCCATCATAACATCGTCGCCTGCGCCGCCTCGAAGTGTATCGCTCCCTGCGCCGCCCCAGACGGTATCGGCCCCCGCCCCACTTTGAACCCAGTCATTGTCGGCACCAGCAAAGATCAGATCATCCCCGTCGTCGCCCATAATGACATCCTGACCGTCATCACCATAAAGCGTGTCCGCGCCACCTCCGCCGATCAGGGTGTCGTTATCATTCTCACCGCGCAACAGGTCATTGCCTGCGCCACCCTCGATCCTGTCGTCGCCCGTACCGCCCAGGATCACATCGTCCCCAGCACCACCTTGCAACAGATCATTGCCTGAACCTCCCAAGAGCGTGTCACTCCCGGTGCCGCCATCCAGCGTGTCATCGCCGCTGTCTCCGCCCAGGCTGTCGTCTCCTGCGTTGCCGGTTAGCCGGTCACCACCTTGTCCGCCGGTCAGTGTGTCATTCCCCGCCTCCCCTGTGAAACTGTCCGAGCCGCTGCCGCCCGCGAAAAAGATATCGACGGACTTTATTGGTGTGGGAGCTGGTGTCGGTACCGGTACCGGGACGGGGGTCGGAGGGGGAGTTGGAGTCGGTGTTGGGGGCGGATTAGGAAGCGGCGTGGGGACTGGAGTTGGTATTGGAGCTGGAGCGGGTGTGGGGACGGGGGTCGGAGTAGGGATGGGGGCGGGGCTAGGCGCTGGAGTAGGCGCAGGATTGGGGGCATTTGTCCGTTCCAGTATCGGAATCCGGTCTGCCCAGTCAAAGACCCGGTCGAAAATATCCGCGTGGCCCAGCGACAGCCCGTCCGAGGAGCGCACATCGATCACGGTATCTTGGAACTGGATGCGCGCACCCCAGGATGTGGAAGTAACCGTCACCTGTCCGGCGTTGCGCAGCATGAAATAAGATGACAGATCAATAATATCCACTCCACGTGCGAAATCAAGGATACGCGAAACGGTTGCCGTCTCCTCCATCACGAACCGGTCTGCACCTGCGCCTCCGGTCAGTTGCGCACCGGCGGCGCCAACCAAAATATCGTCGCCAGCCCCACCTGAGAGCGTATCGTTTATGCCCGCCACCAGCAGGTCATTACCTGCTCCGCCGTCCAGACGCTCGGCCCCACGGGTATCACCGCGCAAGGTCACGCCCAGTGTCGCGACGTCGATGCTGAAGCGGCTGATGCCTGCTTCCGTGCCACTGCTGACGAAAAGCTCAATGCTGTCGCCGATCACTGCCGCTTCGATCTCGCCTACGTTCATCAAGCCGGTGCCGGGGGTATAGGGGATGGATTCGAGATGGATCAGTCGCCCGTCGGGCAGCAGGGTAAACAGGCTCAGCCCGTCATCGGCGCCGCCTGCAATGACAAATACTCTGTCGCCGACCTGTGCCGTGGCCACTGATTGCACCCCGCCAAAGCGGGTCGCAAGCGTATCGAGGGTCTGATCCACCACCGTCAATCCACCTGTAGCCGATATCTGCAGCACGCTTAGCGTCGAGCTGCCAGCGCTGCCAAGGATCGCCCAGCTATGGCCAAAGGCGGAAAGGCTCTCGAAGGCCGTAGGGGCAGTGATGCCAAGGCCCTGTTCGGCCCCAAGAGTATCAACCGCTGTCAGCGCGCCACTGGCGAAGTCGATACGGAAGCTGCTGATGCCTTGTGTACCGTACTGAGCTGCTAAAAGATAATTATAATCGCCGACCTGCACAGAGTCAAAAGCGGTAACCCCGTCGAGCACGATACCAGTTTGTTGGGCAGTAGGACTGGTAGACAAATGGCGCATGATCTGATCGCTGTCTTGAGCCACGGTGTAAGTAACGGTACCGCTCGTGAGGGCCACGGTGGCCACCGCCTCACTGGTAATGGCGCCTGTGGCAGTGGCGGTCGCATTAGAAAAGTTGCCGTCTGCGCCCAGCGTATATTGTACCATCACCGTGCCGCCACCGCCGCCAATAAAGATAGTGGCGCTGTTGGATTGGCTGAGCGCAGCCAGCATTCCGCCTGCAGAAGCGCCTTCATCCTGCGTAAAGAATGCGCGGTCTGAGGGGGTGCCTACCGTCCCGTCACTTCCGATCCGGTAGGATACCAGACCGCCGTTGACCCCTGTACTGCTTAACAGGAAACTGCCGGAGGATAGATGCACGACCTCAAGGCCGCGGACATCGCCGTCCAGCACGACATCTCCAGCGGAAAAACGGTTTTGAAACTCGAAATACATTGGTTATGCCCCTGCCTCGCCTCCATGGCGCGCCCGAACCAATATTTCGCTGGGCAGTTGGCAGGGTTCGGGTCTGAAATCGGGCGAAACGAGGCCGTTTACCTCAGGTTTTACGCGCGTTTTTATAAGGTTTTAACGGTTGTTCAGACCGCGCGGGTTTTCTAGGATGTCCGGGCAGGGGCCAGCCCGAAAGGCATGATATGAATTACCTGATTGTGGGGGCAGGCCTGAGCGGCGCGGTTCTGGCGCGCGAACTGGCGCAGGCTGGTCACAAGATCACCGTGGTGGATACTCGCGCGCATGTGGCAGGCAATTGTCACACTGAACGCTGCCCCGACACAGGGGTGATGGTGCATGTCTACGGGCCGCATATTTTTCACACCGACGACGCGCAGGTCTGGGACTATGTGAACCGGTTTGGGCGCTTCGTCCCCTACCGCAACAGGGTCAAAAGCACGGTGAGCGGGGCCGTCTATTCGCTGCCCGTCAACCTGCACACGATCAACCAGTTTTTTGGCCGCACCCTGCGCCCCGATGAGGCGCGTGCCTTTATCGAGACACAGGCCGACACCTCTATCACCGATCCGCAGAGCTTCGAGGAACAGGCACTGCGATTTGTGGGTCGTGATCTCTACGAGGCTTTTTTCCAGGGGTATACCGAAAAGCAATGGGGATGCTCGCCCGCGCAATTGCCGGCCTCGATCCTGAAACGTCTGCCGCTGCGCTTCAATTACGACGACAACTATTTCAGTCACCGATTTCAGGGCATGCCTGAGCAGGGTTATACCGCCATGGTCGAGGCGATCCTGGATCACGAGGGAATCGACGTTCATCTTGAGACGCCCTATACATCTGCGATGGCCGACCGTGCCGATCATGTGATCTGGTCAGGACCGCTTGATGCTTATTTCAACTACTGTTTGGGGCGGCTGGGCTACCGCACGCTGGATTTTGAACGGTTCACGGACGTGGGCGATTATCAGGGCTGTGCAGTGATGAACTATGGCGCGCGCGATGTCCCCTACACCCGGATCACCGAGCACAAGCATTTTGCCCCGTGGGAGAGCCATGAAAACACCGTCTGTTACCGTGAATATGCACGCGCTTGCGGGCCCGATGACATTCCCTATTATCCAATCCGGTTGGTGGAGGAGAAGGCGCTGCTGGGGCAATACGAGGCACTGGCCGCTGCTGAGCAGGGGGTAACTTTTGTCGGGCGCCTTGGCACCTACCGCTATCTGGATATGGATGTGACCATACGCGAGGCGTTGGATCTGGTGCCCGCGCTGTTGCGTGAGATTGGCAGTTAATGGGCTCTGTGTAAGGCGATGAGGGGCATGCAACAGCACCGTGAAACTCTGGTACGGTGGTCTTAATAAAATTTTCACAAGGTTGGCCTCCCGCATTTGCTTGGAGAATGACCCTATGCCCGATCTGTCACCCCGCCTATCTTTACCCTTCCTTGCCCCCGCGCAGGCGCAAAAACACGTAACCCATAACGAAGCCCTGCAGCGGCTGGATGTGTTGGCGCAGCTGACACTGGAGGGGATCGATCAGTCGACGCCACCCGCTGCGCCGCAAGAGGGGCAGGTCTGGGCATTAGGAGACGGCCCTTCGGGAGTATGGTCGGGTCAGGCCGGAAGCCTTGCAGCTTTTGTGAACGGTGCTTGGATATTTATCGCCCCCGTCATTGGCTGGCAGGCCACAGATACAAGTGACACCAGTCTGAAGATCTGGACCGGCAGCACGTGGGAGGCCGCCGCAGGGGGCCCGCTTGACAATATCGATGGTGTCGGGATCAACGCCTCTTATGATGCCTTTAACAAACTGGTCGTCGCCTCGGAGGCCAGTCTGTTCAATCACGATGGCGCAGGACATCAGATCAAGATCAATAAGGCTACGATGACCGATACCGCAAGTTTGCTGTTCCAGACAGGGTTTTCCGGCCATGCCGAGATGGGAACCAGCGGTGACAATGCTTTTGCGATCAAAGTGAGCGCGGACGGAACCGTATGGAACACAGGGCTGTCGTTTGATCCTGTGACCGGACGGGCACGTGCGCCGGCGGGGATGCAAGTGACCGGTGCTATTACCGGAACCGCAGTCACGCAGAGCGGTATGGACGGTACGGCTGGGCGGTTGATGAAGGTTGGCGATTTTGGCTTGGGAGCCATTCTCGCCCCTGTCATCGCTGATATCGACAATCCGAACGTCCCCTTTGGCCAATACCGCACTGTGTCCCCGACGGTTTTGGGCACGTTTCCGGGCTTCGAGAAATGGGGCCATCTGATCAATTTTGGCACCAGTCAGGCATCGTTTGTTCAGCTTTATGCCAATATCGCTTCGGACACTCTGTTCATGCGACGCTACCGCGCGTCCGACGGCGGCTGGAAGCCGTGGCGCTCGTTCTTGAACACCGCCAATACAACGGTCGACGTGAACGGATTTGTCCGCGCTGCCAGCCCGATCGTTCAACTATCCGATACAGGCAGCGTCGAACCTGCAGAACCAGTAGGGGCAACGTTTGAAAAAGTCTCTCTGGGTCAGTACCGCCTGCATAACGTAGCACCTCTGGCTTCTTCGGGTTGGTCAATCGAAATTCCGCGCGACATCAACGGGAACCGCCAGATTTTTGTAGATCTTGCATACGATGCCGCGCAGAAGGTGCTCGATGTACATACAAGCGTGCCGTTCTGGGACGGATATTGGCAGGCCGGGGCGGTCTGCGACATCCCGCAAGACCGTTGGATCGATCTGCGCTTCACGCCCGTCGAAGAAGAAGATGCGCAGACTGAAGGGGACTAGGTCCCCCGAAGCTATCCTTTGGCGCCTTGTCCGCGGGCATAGACATCCTCGTAGCGGATGATGTCATCCTCGCCCAAATAGCTGCCGGTTTGCACTTCGATCAGGACCATCGGCACTTTGCCGGGGTTCTCCATCCGGTGCACCGCGCCCAGCGGAATATAGACAGACTGGTTCTCGGCAAGCAGAGTGACCGTATCGTCAATGGTTACCCGAGCCGTACCCTCTACCACAATCCAGTGCTCGGCGCGGTGGTGATGGCTTTGCAGTGACAGGGCTGCACCGGGATGGACAACGATGCGTTTGACTTGAAAGCGGTTGCCGACGACCAAACTCTCGAACCATCCCCAGGGCCGGTAATCACGTGGTAGTGTATCAGCTTGCGCAATACCTTGAGCCTTGAGCATGGCAACGGCTTGTTTGACGCCTTGAGTCTGGTTGCGATGTGCGACCAGAACAGCATCGGGCATGGCGATCGCAATGATGTCTTCCAGACCGATGCCGACCAGTTGCTGGCTGGGATTTTCGGCGCGCAATAGCGTGTTGGTACAGTCTATGGCAGTGGCGCCCTCGGTGGTGACCACACCATTCTCGTCTTGCACACTGTCACGCCATACGGCCTCCCAGCTGCCCAGATCGGACCATGCACCACCGTAAGGTACCACGCTGAGGTTATCTGCCTTTTCCATGATCGCATAATCAATTGAATCGTCGTCGAGAGCGCTCCAAGGCTCCGGCGCCAGGCGGACGAAGTGCAGATCCTTTTCCGCCTGCGAGACCGCCTTACGCGTGAGCTCCAACATTTCGGGCGCATGTTGCTCGAACGCCTTGATCAGGGTGCCGGTGGTGAAAAGGAAAATGCCCGCGTTCCATAGGTGCTTGCCGCCTGCGACCAGTTTAACAGCGGTTTCGGCGTCTGGTTTCTCGACAAAGCCCTCTAGTGTCTGTGCTACCGGTGCAAACCCCGCCTCAAGATCCTTTGAGAGCGCCAGCCAGCCATATCCCGTCTCAGGGCGCGTGGGCCGGATACCGAAAGTGACCAATTGTCCAGCCTGTGCGGCGGGCACGGCGGCGATCACAGCCTCCCGAAACAGGGCTGCATCCTCGATCACATGATCGGATGGAGCCACCAGCACGAGCGCCTCCTCGCCGGGATGCAGCGCCTCCAGCGCCAGCGCGCCGGCCAGCACCGCGGGGGCAGTATTGCGCGCCGCAGGCTCGATCAGAGTGGCCAGCGCGCCTGTGCTGATGGCGGCCAACTGTTCTGTCACGACAAATCGGTAATCGGCTCCTGTGATGATCAGGGGCGCGCCAAAGCCATCCCCGGCAAGGCGTTGTGCGGAAGCCTGGAACAAGCTCGTGTCGCCGGTAAATTTGGCGAATTGTTTTGGATAGCTTTTGCGCGACAGAGGCCACAAACGGGTGCCAGAGCCCCCACACAGCAACAGTGGATAGATCGTATCGGACATCTCAATTCCTTGACTTGGGCGGCACACACAAAATTATCGTCAATTAACTCGGAGTAAACCGCGGACCGCTTGTATTCAAGTATGGTTGTATCAGGCGATGTTGAGCGGCCGAGCTGTTCAATTGCTTCCGGTGCTGTCGTGGTATAGCAACCCTCAACACTTGGAACCGTCAGGACCCTTTAATGCCACAATCCGTTCATGCCATTATTATCAGCTGGGAGGGTTTCGGAGACAAAGCGCGGGCGATTGCACAGTCGCTGGACGAGGCTGAGTATGGGGTCGTGGACAGGATCACGGTGATCTACTCCAACGCCGTCGGCAGCCCCGAGAGTGGGCCGGGAAGGTGGGTCCAGCTGCCGCAAAGCCAGTACTTCGGAGCGAAATTCCGAACTTCGCTTGATCTGGTCTCGGACGATGAAATCATGCTGCAAATTCAGGCCGACGCCCACAGCGACGATTGGACGGCCTTGGTCGAAGGTTGCAGGCAGTCGATGGCGCAACACAGCAGTATCGGCATCTGGAGCCCTGACATCAACTGGACGCCGTGGCCCTCGGATGTCGTCGGGCGCGGCATGATCGAGCATACTAACCTGCTACGGGTGGACCAGACAGACGGGATCGTCTGGGCACTGCATCCGGCGCTCTATCCCGGACTGCGGGCACTGGATTACAGCCGCAATAATTTGGGTTGGGGCATTGACTGGGTTGCGCTGCTGGAGGCCGATAAGCGTCAGATGGTGGCCGTGCGGGATCTGTCGTTCGCAGTGGCACACCCTGCGGCGCGTGGCTACCATAATGCCGAAGCGGCGCAGCACATGAAAAACTTTCTTGCGCAACTCAATGCGGAAGACCAACTGGCCATTATGAGCTTGCATGGCAAGCTGTCGGCCCGCAAAACGGCTGCCAAGCAAGGTGCCAAAACTATTTTTAACGATACCAACCTTTCCCGATACGCAACGGAGACGTCCTTTATGCCAAATCCTATCTTCCGGGGTAGCCCGTCGATCAAGATCGCGGAGAGTTTGATCGTCGCTGGCAATGTGTATGTCAGAGCGTCCGGACGCAATATCGAAGCAAATGTTGCGATCGATGTGTCAGGAAACCAGATACCGTTGCAGCGCATGGATGCACCACCGCCGTCCCATCACATCACGCAGAGCTTCCCACTGGCGGCGGGAAGCAATGAGCGGGTCTACCAACAGCTCAACGATCTCGAAGACTGGCAGGTTGACGGATGGAACACCTTGCGCGTGATTCCTGATTTTGCGGCCCGCAGTCAGGACATCGACCTGAGCGGAAGTATGGTCATCGCCCCCACCGACGGACCGCGTGTTTTTCTCGCCAGCCTGGCTCAGCATAGGGCCACCGGGCATCTGGTTATTCATCTGTGCGATGAGAGCGGTGCCATCGTTCACAAGCTGCGCCGCCCTTTTGAGGATGGTCATGACGGCGGTAATACACCCGGCCAGTACCAGCATATCGAAGTGCCGCTGCCGCAAAGCCAGCAGACACTGCATCTAAGCCTTCATATCGAGAGTAAGGATAACGCAGCGGCCACCGAGAGCGAGCCGACGGTGTTTTTTCTGGCACGTCCGCGTTTGCGCGCAGCGGGGGCAGTGGTTCTGACGCCCCATGTCGCCCTTGGTGATATCGCTGTGGCGGATTCCGTGTGGTATCAAGCGCGGATCAGCACCGTTCCGGACGGTTCAGCCACGCAAATTGCACTGGTTGCGGGAAAGGATCGGCATGTGTTGATGTCACTCCCCGGGCTCGCGGTGACGCTGGCAGGTGAATGGGGCCATGTGGTGGATTTCAATGCCAAACTGGATTTTCCGGCATCGGTTTGGGTCAATGGTGAGCCACAATTCGCAGTGGCGATGATGCAGGGGTATAACTCTGTTCGCTTGCCACAGCAATTCCTGACGGGACGACACACGTTTGTGGAATTACGCGACGCTTCGGGCACGATCAGCCTCTGGCGCAACTGGGTTCTGCCGCGGCGTCAGATGACCCCGCTCGATACGCTGCTGACCGAAACGAAAGGCCCCTATGCCAGTGATCTGTTCGCGCAGTCGCCTGCCCGATTTGAGGCTATCCGAAAGCATATTGCGAACGGTGTGGACCCTGAATTGCTGCCCCAGCTGAGCATCGCCGTCGAGGCGTTGGAGGCGGGGTATGACAACCTCAAGCGTAAACCGCTTAGTTTCCCCGAAGTAGAATCCCCCGACGTCTCGATCGTTATTCCGGCCCACAATAAAGTCAACGTGACCTATGCCTGTCTGGCGGCCCTGCTGCTCGCGTGGAACAAAACCACCTTCGAGGTGATCCTGGTCGATGATGCCTCAACCGACGAAACGGCACAGATCGAGGATCTCGTCAGCGGCATAACCGTTATTCACAACGAAGAGGCGCAGCGCTTTATCCGGGCGTGCAACGCCGGCGCCGCACAGGCGCGCGGCAAATATGTGGTGCTGCTCAACAACGATACTGAGCCCACGACGGGTTGGCTCGATGCGTTGGTTGATGCTTTCGACCGCTTCCCCGACGTCGGGCTTGTTGGTTCCAAACTGCTCTATCCCGACGGCTCCTTGCAGGATGCAGGCGGTATCATCTGGGGTTCGGGCGACCCTTGGAACTATGGCAGCCGTCAGAACCCGAACGATCCACGCTTCTCTTACGCACGACAGGCCGATTACCTGTCAGGTGCCGCGATGATGACGACCAAGGCGATCTGGAACCAGCTGGACGGGCTCAGCAGCTACCTCGAGCCAATGTATTTCGAGGATACCGATTTCGCTTTCAAGGTGCGCGATGCGGGTTATAGCACGTGGTATGTGCCGTCCTCGGTGGTTTATCACTATGAGGGTATGACCAGTGGCACGGATACCTCCTCCGGGTTCAAACGCTATCAGGAGGTCAATCGCCCGAAGTTCAAACGGCAGTGGGCCAAAGCGTTCAAAAATTTCTCGAAGGTCGGTACAGAGCCTGACCTCGAAAAGGACCGCGGCATCATCGGACGTGTGTTGTTCATCGACTATACCACGCCCATGCCAGACCAGAGCGCGGGCAGTTATGCCGCGATCCAGGAAATCAGACTGGTGCAGTCATTGGGCTATAAGGTGACGTTCCTGCCGGAAAACCTCGCTTATTTGGCGAAGTACACCACCGAGCTGGAAAAGATGGGCGTCGAGGTGATCACCGCGCCCTTCTATTTTTCGATGGATCAGTTCATCGAAGCGCGTGGCGCAGAATTCGACGCCTTTTACATCACAAGGTACCATGTGGTGAACGCAGCAGCACCCCAGATCCGCGCGGTGAACCCGCAGGCGCGCATCATCATGAACAACGCCGATCTGCACTATCTTCGGATGCTGCGCAAAGCGATCGGCGACGATGACGAGACCCAGAAAGAAGCCGCGCGCGCGGTGCAGGAGCAAGAGTTTGCCGCCATGCGGAGTGTAGATGTGATGCTGTCATACAACGACCGCGAACATGCAGTGATCGAGGCTCAGTCCGAGGGAAGCATCAACGTGATGACCTGTCCTTGGGTGCTGGAATGTCCTGAAATCGTCCCTGCGCGGGACGGTCGCGTCGGCCTGTCCTTCCTCGGCGGCTTTCAGCATCAGCCGAATGTCGAAGGGGTTGAGTGGTTCGTCAAAAACGTGATGCGCAGGCTCGAACAGGAAGGGTCGGACATGGTGCTGTCGATCTATGGCTCGCGCATGGGCGACAATGTCAAAAAACTAGCCTCGCCGCTGGTGGATCCGGTGGGTTTCGTCGAGGAGCTGTCGGATGCTTATGACAGTCATATGATTTTCGTCGCACCGTTGTTGTCTGGTGCGGGGATAAAGGGAAAGGTGCTGGCCGCACTGGCCAGCGGGACGCCCTGTATCCTCAGTCCTATGGCGGCCGAGGGGATCGGGCTGCGGCACGGGCGCGATTGCCTGATCGCCGACACTCCCGAAGAATGGATCGAGGCCATTCACCAGCTGCAAAACGACGCCACCCTGTGGCAAAAGCTGTCTGATAACGCGCATGATCTGGCCAACACCCAATTCTCATTCGAGAACGGACGCAAACAAATGCGCGCTGCCTTTGAGAGTGCCGATTTGTTCGGTCAGCTGGACTAACCGGGCCTTGCTCTTTCGAACACGTTCCGGTTGAACCTTTCAGCCGGAACGTGAGATAGCGGGTAGAAAATCAATCATGGGAGACCATCCGTTGAACAGCCAGAACACAGACATAAGAGCCCGTCAGGTCGAACAACGGCTCGATGTGGTGTTTCCCAGAGCGAACTATCTGACACATATCGATGACACCCGCAGGCTGGCTTATATCGAGACACCTAAAGTGGCTTGTACATCGATCAAGAAATTCATGATGGATCAATACGTTGGCGGAAGCTTCCCGTTGGAGAATAAAAGTCTCGTTCACAACCGGACTGTGTCGCCTCTCAAACAGCTCTCCGAGCTGCCGACCGACGAAGCCCTCGCCATCTACGACGAGGGTTTCCGGCGGTTTTCTTTTGTACGCAACCCGTTTTCGCGGCTTCTGTCGGGCTACCTCGACAAGCTGGTGAACAATGAATACGAACGCAACCGCCATTTGCCACTGATGGGGTTCGAGCCGGGCTCGCATCCGACCTTGCTGGATTTTCTCGAACGTCTCGCACAGAAGCCTGACGCCAGACGCGATATCCATTTTACCACGCAGTCGTCCCTTTTAATGGTCGGGTGCGTTGACTACGCATTTATCGGGCGGTTTGAAGGGTTCCAGCAGGACTTTTTACAGATGCAGAACCTGCTGTATGGCATCAAACATACCAGCCAATCCTATGAGGATTTTGGCAAGCATCACGCCTCGAATGCAAATGAAAAGCTGGCGCAGTATTACGGCCCGCGCGAGGTCGAAATGGTCTGCGAAATTTACCACGCCGACTTTGAATTTTTTGGCTATAGCAAGGATCTTGCCTGCTCTGGCACCCGCGAGGCGCCGGTAGATCTGTGGACGATTGCGCCCTGACTACATGGCTGCGCTTCTTGCGGGGGAGGGTGGCGCGGGGCCTCGAAATACGGTCCCGCAGCCTTCCTGAGTTATTATTCCGCTATGGATTTTTCGGCTTGTTTCTGCGCCGCGTCGACGAAACGGATCGCACGCACCAAAAGACGCTGCATTTCGATCGGGTCCGATCCCTTCCAGTTGCCATCTGTATCACGTTGCCCGGTCATGACCGCAAGCTCGATAAAAACCTTAGAAACCAGACCGTCAGAATTCACAGAATTCTCCATTTTACTTTACTTCCTTTAATAAATTCAAACCGCGCCCTCTTTTAGTGGGCGCTTGGGAATCTTCCTAGCAAAGGAACCGGTCACAGCCAAGATCCGTCAGCATCTAACCCGCTTAAAATCGTGTGATTTTTTCCGGATCCACTTCCTGCGGCAGCCTTTGAAAAATGCGCGCGGCAGATGAGCTGTAAGAATAGACATCTTTCGCGCCGGCGCGCATTTTCCGCGGGGTTGCAGCGGCTATAAAAAAATAGCAAGCTTGCCGAAAATATAGCGTATGACCGAGACAGGGTTCTCACCCGGTGGGCACGTGCCGGACACAAGTTGCCAGACACATGCGAGCAAATATGGAGCAGGCTCATTGACAGATAATTCAAAGGCCAAACAGCTCAGCCGCGAGCGCTGGTTTGCACGCTCGGCCGTTAATATGATTTCCGAAGCGTTGCATGGCGAGGACGAGAGGCTGCGCGTCAGCGAAGGCCAATTTGTGAACCGGCTGATCCTTCATCTTCTCGATGCTGAAAGGGCAGATCCGGACTATGCACACTCCTCTGCTTTGTCTTTCTACGGCTTTTGTCAGCGCAATATACGCCGCAGCTACGCACAGATTCTGCAGGATCTGTGGGTACTGTATATGCTGGACGAAAAACAGGGCGGCTATTTCGTTGAGTTTGGCGCCTGTGATGGCCAACTGCTGAGCAATACCCGCCTGCTTGAGGAAGCCTATGACTGGAAAGGTCTGCTGGCCGAGCCGAACCCGGTCTGGCATGACGCGCTCAGACAAAACAGAACGGCGGATATCTCCACCTGCTGCGTGGCCGCATCGAGCGGGGAGACCATTGATTTCATCTCGACCGACAAGATGCCTGAACTGTCGCGGATCGCCGATATCGTTCCAGATGATGTGCACGAAAAAAACGGAAATCGCACCCAGCAGACCGTTTATAGTGTAGAGACAATTTCTCTTCTGGATCTTCTGGTGGCCCATAACGCGCCTGCCGAAATCGACTATCTGTCGATAGATACCGAAGGATCCGAATACGAAATCCTGCGGGACTTCGATTTTGACGCCTATTCATTTCGCGTCATCACTGTCGAGCACGCAGGCGAGGAGCTGAAGCGTGAAAAAATTCGCAAGCTTTTGGAAAGCAAAGGCTATCATCGCTGGATGGTCGAGCTGACCCGATGGGATGACTGGTATGTTCTGTCCCGCTGACCGCAGGTTCGTTTTGCGTTAGCTTTGATTGAACCGTTTGGTAAACCGCACTTCTTCGTCGGCTGCCCGCGTCGGAAAGCCTTTGTCGCGCAAAACTGCTATGGCGCGCCGGTGGAGTATCTGCGCTTGCGCATCTCCCGCAGTCTCGGCGGCGAACAACATCAGCGCGGTTGTCTGCATGATGTCCATCTTCCCGCGCTCCATTTCGTTTTCGATAACGCGCAAAAACCCTTCCGGATCAATGGGATTGAACGTCGGCAGGCGAAGTCTTGTCAGCAGGTTACCCAGCCCGCGCCGTGAGCTGTGGTCGGGAAATTGCGGCGGCTCGGAGGTTTTTTGAATATCCGTTGAGTAGCCGAAGACACGGAAGTCGGGCCCGTAAAGGTCTTTGACGATCGCACACTCGGCAGCACCATAGTGAGCACTGATTTTGTCGTTCGCATCACTTGCATGATGCTTGCCGAATGTCGCATAATTGTCGTCTGTATTGTCTTGATAAAAAATCGCCTTGAGGCGGGCAAAGTCTTCATCAAAACGCTCGAAGCTGCCAATAAATTCATACCCGACATCCCCGGCAAGCAAGAGCCTGGACTGCATCGCAAAATGAATATCCCGCGCACCTTCAGGGATCCGCGCCAGCGCTTCCAGAAAAGCCAGGAAGCTTGGCGTGTCATTTCGTTCGAACCCCAGAGTCGGAAGATGGCGATCCCTTTCCCACTGGTTCGTTACGATCTTGTCCAGATAGCCCGAGAGGATACGTGAGTAGGGATTGCGCACAAATGAAAAGCGCCGCACCCGGCCGGACAATACGGCTATGACCTCCTCGGGACTACGCTCAAGCAAGGGGCGGATGGGCGATGCCGCGCGGTCGTGGACCTGGCCTTTGATCTCGAACTCTTGTGGCGCCCCGAACACTTTGTCCTGCATATACTTCTTGATAGAGGTGCAGGCGACTTTTGGCGTTTCGAAATAAGCGATATTACGATCCGAATCATAATGAATCAGATAGTTTAGATCGGACGACAACACCCCAAAGCGCCGGGAAAGCGTTTCTAGCGTTTTGTGAGCCGTGGTCATTATAATAAGTCACTTATCATGTTCATGGGTTAGGCTTGGCACGGCAGATGCACGGGTTGCCTGCGTCCCGATATGAAGTTATCTTAGGTCTGGCCAGGAGTATTTGACGTCTGGCGTTCAGAGTTTTCAGTTCGAGTTATTATAATGGTCTTACCCCCCAGTACAAACACGTCTTCAAAAACCAGTCACATACGCCAAGATGCCGCCCTCGCGGGCTACCTGGCAACGGATGATCACCGCGCATTTCTTCACGATAAAACCCGATTAGACGCTTTGGCAGATGCCATTGCAACCTATGCCGAGGATCGAGGCGCGACCACATTTTCGTGGGATGTCTTCGATACCGCCCTCCTGCGCGAACCCAAAAGTGAGGGACGGCGTTTCTACACCATGGCTTCGGCGTTCGCAGAACGGATGAAGCGCGAGGACATAGCCCCGGATTTCACGGCAGAGGATGCGCTTCTTGCGCGGGCGCAGGCGGCACAGGCATCATACCGCATGGCGCGCCCCAAGCATGGCAACCGCGAAGGTACGCTTACTGAGATTGCAACGATCGCTTGCATGCTCTTGCGCTGTCCGGATCATATCGAGACCTATATCGAGACCGAGATGGGCGTGGAGGCAGACAGTCTGACCTCAAATCCGCTGTTGCCCGCACTGGCAAAGCGTCTGCCTGATATGAACATGATGTTCGTCTCGGATATGTACATTGAGGGGCCGCATATTCGCGGCCTCGTCGAAGCAAAGCTGCCCGATATCAACATCGCGACACTGCACTCCTCTGCAGACGGACTGGGCAGCAAGCGTGGTGGCGGCATTTTTGCAAACCTCGAAGCCGAAACTGGTCTGGCGGGCAGCGATATCGTACACTTGGGCGATAGCCTGCATTCCGATTTCCGCATGCCGCGCCAGCATGGCTGGCAAAGTTTGTACCTGCCTCTCCCCGAGACAGAACGCGACGCCCGCAAGGCTTGCTTTGCAAAACTGCGCACCGAAATGAAGCAGCACAATGTTTCGCTCGGAAAATACCTTCATTTTAATATATGAATTTATATCACATGCATGACATCCCCTCCTCCTCACCCGCCAAAGCCGCCGAAACGCTTGGTCCGATCATCAACTGTTTTCTGCACCGGCTGGACGCCACGCTAGGGGCTTGCTCGCCGTCGGACACCCGTGTCCTGATGGCGCTGCGGGCTGGCCTGCGGATAGAAGATTTGTACGCTTTGTGGCGCGAGACGCGCCAGACGCCTAAGGGACCGGAACGCATTCTGTTTCCGTCCTCGCGGATGCTGGCGATAAAGGCAGCGTATAAAGCACAGCGCAATCTTGCATTGGGCACTTTGTGGGAGGAGACCCAGCACGCCACTACCGAAACGCTGCTGCGCGCGCTCCTGAATTCTGAATTCCGGTCTGGCCGGATTGACGAAGACGCACTGGGGGCTGTCCCGAATATTCCGCTGCACACCTTCCTGGATCAAGATACGCCAGGCGCCCGATTGGTTTCCGGCTATCTGACCGAGCAATCCGAGCGCTTCGAGCGTTATTTGGAAAATGTGGCCAATGGTGCGGACCGTTTAGTGTTTGTCGACAGCGGCTGGAAAGGTACCAGCCAGATGCTGTTCGAGGCAGCCTTTCCCCAATATACATGGGAAGGCATCTATTTCGGCACTTCCGGCCGAAGCAGCGTCGCAGGATTTCAGCCGACGACCATGCATGCCATGATATTTGACAGCACAACATTGCGCGACGAGGCACCGGAGACAGCATTCTTGGTCCACAGGCATGTCATCGAAAGCCTGTTCGAGCCGGGCATCGCGTCGATCGAGACTCTTACTCAAGAGGATATGGGGCAAACACTCTGTGTCGAGGATCTGCTGGTAAACGAGGTCGCCGACCCTTGGGATGCAGCCTACGAGGCGGTCAAAGACTATCTGCGCGCACATGCCAACGATCCTATGGTCAAAATGACGGCGGATTACGAAGTAGCCGTTGCAAGAATTGCCGAAATTCTGACCCACCCGAAAGCCGAAGATGTGACCGTATATTCCGGCAAGGCGCGTTCGTTCGATTTGGGGCGCACGGGGTCAATTACCTCGTTTTACCCGACCGAGGACCGCGGTCCATGGGATTCGCCAGATCTGCGCATCAAGCAATCGATCTGGCAGACAGGCCAGATTGCGCTGGAATTTGAAGGGGAAAAGGCCCGCAAACAGCAGGCCGCAATCGTTGCTCCCATGAAGCCTGCGCCAAAGGGAAGCTATTTTTCCGGCAAGGCCCAAGATGCCGCAGACATGCCCGGCACGCATGTCGCGATCATCACCCGCACGAAAAACCGTCCCCTCTTGCTGCGCCGCGCCGCCGCCAGCGTGGCCGCCTCGACGCATACGGATTATACATGGGTTGTCGTCAACGATGGTGGTGATCCGGCGGAGGTGATGGAAGTCATCGACAACAGTATGGTCGATCCCTCCCGAATCGTCGTATGCCACAATTCGCAAAGCCTCGGTATGGAGGCGGCCTCGAATGTGGGGATTCAGGCAACAGGTTCGGATTTCATCGTGATCCACGACGATGACGACAGCTGGGAACCCCGCTTTCTGGAAGAAACGGTTGCATTCCTGCGCGCAAACGCCAGCATCTACAAAGGCGTCATCACCGGCACGACCTATGTTTCAGAAGAGATCACGGAAACCGAGGTTATCGAGTACGAGCGCAAACCCTACCAAGACTGGATCCGCAATATCCAGCTGACGGAAATGGCAGCAGGAAACTACTTTGCCCCGATTGCCTTCCTGTTTCGCCGTGACGCCTATGATGATATCGGCGGGTTCGACGAAAACCTCCCCGTGCTCGGGGACTGGGATTTCAACATCCGATTTTTGATCAAAAACGATATCGGCGTGTTGCCCGTACCTTTGGCGAATTATCACCACCGCGACCGTGTCAATTCAGCAAGTACCTATTCCAATTCAGTTATCGGCGGAAACGACCGTCATGCGCAATACACCTCGATCATGCGTAACAAATACTTCCGGCTTGCAGCAAAAGATCCTGCGTTTTCTGCCGTTGCGACCCTCATGGGCGGCGGATATTTTCAGGATGATCTGCGCAATCGGTTGTCATCGGTCCGCGAACAGATCATTGGCGCTACAATGAACAGCCGTCAGGAGAGTGAGCTGAACTCTCGGCTCAAAGCAGCCCTCGGCGACAGTTTGCGCCTGATTGCGAGCCTGTCCGCCGAACCGCTCACGGCCCAACAGCAAGATGCGATCCGGGCACACATACCCCCTGCCACATCCTTCGACAGCGTTGCAGACGTCGATGCGGTGACCAGGGCTCTCTTTGCAGTGGGACGACTGCAACCTGCTGACCCGCCGCCTGTAACTAAGCCAAAGGCAAGCGCACCCGAACCCACACAACAGAGCCCATCTGCCCCACTGGAGGCGAGCGCGAGCTGGATGACTGGCGCCTTTAATGATGGCTGGGTAGATCACAAATCCAGCATTTCGGTAAAGGGCACGCAATCTGTTAAGCTTACCGTCTGGTTGCCCGCTTCCGAGAATGATTCAGACAAGCTTCTGGAAATATCACTTAGCGATGACCTACTGGGATCGTTCGAGATCAGCCGTGGAAAAGCGACCACGATTACCTTTGATGTGCCGGAAGGGACGAATGGCCTGATTGATCTGGTCTGTGGCTACCCCGAGCGGCCCAAGAACGAGGAAGTGCGCTTGCTTGGCTTTGTTTGCCTTGACCTGAAGGCGGCTTAAACCGGCTTTGAATGTTTGCAGGAGTTCGAAGGGGCAGGGCTTCTGCAAGCAATAAGTATATTATAAAAACCGATATACCCCATGACCTTTGGTTTAGATCAATTATGGCATTGACCCCCTCGCGTGCGGACCTCATAGACCGAGGTCTACCAAGCAAAGACGCAACCGCACTTGGCATGAAATTGCTTATCAGAGCCATCGGACCGGCAACATACCGCTGAAACCGGATCGTCCATTGTACGTTTGTATGCTAGGTCCATACTTGTCTTGGTCACGTGAAAAAGCGTTAGACCGCACCTAAAAAGTAAGTCTGATGATCTCTGAACCACCAAAATCCTCCCGTACCGTACTCCTCCATTATCACCTTTTTAAGAATGCCGGTACATCGCTCGACAGTATGCTGAAAAAGCATTTTGCAGAGCGCTGGGTAACGGAAGAATTTGCCCATCAGAATGGTAATAATACTGCCAAGGTGGAAGACTGGATCCGCGACTTGCCCGACGCTCTTGTCTTTTCAAGTCATACTGCAATCGGCCCGTTGCCACAGGTAGAAGGGGTGCAGATCATACCAGTCATGCTGCTGCGTGATCCGATCAAACGGATCATTTCCGCTTATACTTTTGAGCGCCAGCAAGAGGTCGATAACTGGGGTGCCAATCTGGCAAAATCCACCGACCTCGCAGGCTACGTCAGGACACGCCTGGATACGAGGGGCGATCGTCAGTGCCGGAACTTCCAGACCTCCCGCCTAGCGCCCTTTGCCCCGGGTGACGCGCCTGAGGTCGATCGTGCGATTGCCGGGCTCGAAATGATAAATACCCGCGGACTGATCGGTTTGGTATCACATTTCGACCATTTCGTAGACGCGCTGGTGATACGAGTAAGGCAAATTGACCCCGACTTCGATGCCGATGCTGTCCGGGCCAATGTTTCAAAGACGCAGGATGCGCCGTTGGACTCTGCGCTGCTGGACATGCTGGTCAGGGCCAATCATGATGATGTCGCCGTCCTAGAAAAAGCCCGCAACCTTCTGGCTGTCGGCTAAGCCCGCTATACCTCTGAGGGGATCCTGCATGCGCATTCAGGTTATCGCGAATTGTCAGGCCCGCCCGGTAAGTATGATACTGCCCCATCTGGCCCCGGATCTCGAACCGCTTGACCCAATCATCGTCCATCTGTCTAAACCAGAGAACGAAGCCGCGCACTTAGCCCAGTGTGAGCGGGCAGACGTCATTTTTGCCAACTGACCCCAGCCTGCCTATCTGGCGACCAAGAATCTCAAAGGGCGTTTCGGAGATAAAGTAGTTGTATGGTCTAATATCTTCTACATGGGCAAACAGCCTTATCTGAGGTACTTTACCCACCCCCATCTGGGGCGTCTGATGGGCCCGCTGGAGGCATTGCATGCCATCCGGCTGTACCAAAGCTGGAAGAACACCGGGTGTGTGGACCCGGACGCACTCGACCAGTCGGATCCAGAATTTATCGCGGCGGCACCTGCAGTATCTCTCAAGGAGCTAGAGGCAAAGGATACGCTGTGCGATGTTAAGATTTCCGATTACCTGACCGCATATGAGGACAGCGCGCGGTTGTTTTTCACCTTCAATCACCCTTCACAGTTTGTGTTGTCGGAAATGATGCGGCGTTTGTTGTCGGCAAAAGGCAGGCAAGCAACAGACAGTGTTGCACCAGACCTGCCAGAACCACTGGACCGTTTTCAGGTACCGTCCGTTTGGAGCGCATCTGATGCCGCATTCCAAGGCGACGCATTTCATATTGACGCTGATGGTGCCGTGTAGCGGCCGCCCGGCCCACCACAAAGCTATACTCGCCTAGCCCTGTGCGATGCGTTCCAGAGCGCTTACGATGCAAACGATATTTACCGCAGTTTCGACGGGATTCGTCTCACGCCCAACTTCGCCCAAGACCGGTTGTTGCTTGCGCAGGTTTAAGCTGCAGCAGTCTACTAAGGAAAATGGAATATTAAGACTTCAGAAAAGCATCTCTGACATATGCGCCGAATAGGTCCAAAGGCACATCCAGGTCCATACCATTTCGCTCAAAAAATGACATCTTGTTTCGCGTCTGCATATCTAGATAGGTTTTTTCCGGTCCCGCCACTTCAAAGGCGTGATAATCTAGCTTTTTATGATTACAAATGACCCAGTATTCACGTGATAAATGCGCGTTGAACAACTCCATCACACGCGTCCCAGCCCGGGCAAAAACCAGATTGGCAAGGCCCGCCCCATGTGGTGCTATAATATGGCTTGCACTTGCAATCATGCGGGCGGTCTCCGCGATGCTCAAGTCTTCCAAGAAAATCGCCTGAAATCCTAGCGGAGCAAGCATCTCCATGACTGCGTCTTCGTTTACGATACGTCGACGCGATGCTTTTCCACGGCTGATAAAAAGGCGCAAAGGCTGCTTTGTCGGTTGCCTTCTATAGGTTTCATTCATCCCAAAATGTGCACAAACCAGTTCGTAAATACGTGGGTGGGTTAAAAAATCGCGGCGCGGTGCAGTCACATGGGTAAAACTGTCCACTTGGAACAACCCGCCGTCGTGCTGCCGGGTGACAACACGGTCCAAGCCAATCCCCAGATCAGCCAGCGTCGATTTATGAAATCCGCTCTGTGCGGTCGCGAACAAAAAATTGTCAAATTCGGAAAAATCCGACCCACTTTCCGCCAAAAGCAGCAAGCGCGGTAGAGTATCGAGTAACCAGTGGGTATAGATGGTAGAGCCTTCTACCACGCCTAGAAACGTATGACCGGACAGCATCCGTGGCTGCGCATCGCGCAGAAAGTTCGTAAGGGCCGCACCGTTGGGTGTAGACAAGCCATCGATGACACCCTCGGCTGTCCACGCAACCTGACGAAAATTGTGGACATAATGGGTAGACGCACCTCCATCAATCCGCACAACAGGGGCACTTGAACCGGATCTCGTTGTAAATTGGTCTACCAGATCGTTGACGACATGCGCATGTGTGGCCGCAATCAGTTCATGCGTGTATCCGCCCAGGAGTTCACGGCTGTGAGTTGTTTTATCAAATGGCACGTCCGCACCGGCCGCGCGGATAAGCTTCAAAAGCCAGTCGGGGAAAACGCACCGCAGAGTGATCTTCTCGGCTTCATCTCGTATTACCAGATCTGCTTGGATCAAGAGACTGGCAATGCCTTCGAGATTGAATTCGGGAGCTGTGGTCTCAAGAATTTCGATGACTTCTGCTGCAGCACTTCTCCTGTCCGTGTCACGCGCGCCGTCATTCATATCTCTTACCACGTCTCTGACTTCATAATACGTGCAAAAATATTCGCACATATTGACCCTTTAAGGCACGAAGCATGTGAAGGAAATACGGTAAAATGTCTTCGAACTATGCGAGCCCGAGCTAGTCCACCGCGATAAACCGCCGGAGGACCCCCTCGGGGGATAGTTGCGCATTAGAATGTGAAGCCTTGGGTTATATCTGATCACAGACGTCACCTTGCTTACTAAACTGCTACATCAGAAAATCTCGAACGCATTCCCGCTCAGTGTCGTGACGCCGTTGAGGGCCAGCACCTCATCCATGTCGAACGTGAATGTCAGCGCTCCGTTCACCACGCTGCTGAAGGTCGACAGAACGGCTGCTTTGCCCAACACCCCGTGGGTGTCGCGCCACAGGATATCGTCGAGGCGCAGGACATCACCGTCGGCGGCGCTAAAATCGGTGATGACGTCCCAGCCTGGATCAAGATAGCCGAACACGAATACGTCCGCGCCGGAATTACCTGAAAGCGTGTCGTTGCCCCAGCCGCCAAGGATGGTGTCGCTTCCCTCTCCACCCAGCACGATGTCGTTTCCTGCCCCGCCCTGAACGAAATCATTGCCATCGTCGCCCCAGACCGTGTCGTCTCCGGCGCCGCCGTGAACCGTGTCATTTCCGTTGCCACCGCTGACCAGATCATTGCCATAATGCCCGGTGACCAGATCGTCACCGTCGTCGCCAAACGCTCTGTCCCAGCCCCAGCCGCCATCGACCAGATCGTCACCGTCACCGCCCCGCAGCAGATCATTGTTCGATCCGCCTCTCAGCGTGTCGTTGTGCGCTCCACCCTCGATGGTGTCATTGCCGTCACCGCCCCAGAACAGATCATCGCCGTTGTCGCCCATCAGGCTGTCATTGCCTTGCGCCCCGCCGATCGTATCGTTCCAGCCGCCGCCCCAGATCGTATCGTTTCCGGTGCCGCCCCAGATTGTATCGGCACCGTCCATACCGCCGATCACATCATGACCGGCCTGACCGAAGATAAGATCATTGCCGTCACCACCCCAAAGCCGATCCGTCCCATTGCCGCCGCGCACGGTGTCATCACCGCCGCCGCTGTTTATGGTATCGTTGCCGGAATTGCCGTTGATGATGTTTGCCGCGGCATTGCCGGTGATATCGTCGTTGCCGCGACCCGCTTCGAGATTCTCGATCACGGTATCACGGGCGATGCCCAGATTACCGATGATTCCCCCCACGTCTGAGAAAGTCGCATCATTCATATTGACCCTGTCGTTGGTGATCGAGGTCGACAGGTTCAGCAGGTCGGTCCCACCCTGATCGTAAATCGTCAGTGCCATATCGGTGCCGCTATAAACGCCCGGGATCCGGTCATTTGTCAGGATTGCAGAGTCAATATAGCTCCACAGACCTGTCAGATTGGTATCTGCGCCCCAGACAGTATTACCCGCCGTCACTCCGTTTGAGCCGGGCGCGCCGTAGATTTCCTGAATTGCGATAATATCGACCATCATGGTCGACAGCAGCTCGGCGGGCGTGGCGTTTGTATTGGGGTTCTCGCTGGTCTCAAAATAGGACATCACCGACAGTTGACGGCTGTCGTTGCCAAATTCCGCACTCCCGGCGAACGTGCCGCCGCCGTTGTAATTGCCCTGATGCCCCAGACCCAGCGCGTGCCCGATCTCATGAATATAGGTCGACAATGAATAGCTGTCGATTGTTGTCCCGTAAAAGTCGAGCCAGTTGGTCGAGACGTTGACCGTGGCCGAAATGGCGGTGCTGCCTGACAGGGTTGCCCCCGCAAAGGCGCCGCTAAAGTCATCGGTGAACTGAATATCCGCCCCCGATCCGCCGCGTTCGACGAAATTTATATCGGCTACCGTCTCCCATGCCTCAAAGGCCCAGCGGGCCAGTTGTTGCCCCGCGGCGGTTAGGCCACTCAGATTTACGGTGATCTCGTTGCTGCGGCTGGTGTCGAAGCTGCCGTAAGGCTGGTATGTGTCCTGCCAGTAGCCCGAAATCAAATATTCAGCCATGACATCAAACGAGACGACCTCAAGAGCGGCCGGTGCAGCGGTCTGGGTTACCCGCAAAGTGTAGCTGCCGGTGTCGGCGTAAAAATCGAAAGCCTCGGCTGCGATATAATAAGTGTCGGTCGATGTGGCGGTATAAGTAATTAGGGAATTTGACCCGCTGCCTGAATCATCATTGAGGATGATGAATTGACCGGAGTAGCCGTAAAGCACCAGGAACGGATCATCGAGCGTGCCCGCGTCCATCGTTAAGGTATAGGTCGCGCCAGCAGTCAGGTTTACCGCAACCCAGTCGGAGTCACCACCAAACCCGATGGTTCCACGGAAGCTGTCGCCGACAGACATTGTGGCGCTTGTCCATGTGCCGCCGGATGCATCGCCGTTTTCCGTGCGCACGGCAAATTGCGGCGCCGGTGTCAGATTGCATTGCGTGTCAAAGGTAATCAGTTGGGCGCAGACAGTACACATATCGGAAAACTTTCAGATCATATCGTTTCGCACAAACGCGCGGGCGTCCTCAGGTTGAGCAATGCCGGATCAGACAGTCCGCCCATAATGCTTAGGTGTAAGTATAAACCGTAGTATTGAGTGAACTCATGGAAGGGTCATTGCCCTGAAACGTGGGGTCTCATTCAACAGAACCGTGACTGCATCAGTCGCTTCCCGCGGCGTTTGCGGCAAGGGACCAGACTCTATCGCAGGGCCTTTCTGAGGCACGATTTGAGAGCCGCTATACCACTCTAATTGCATTGTCATAGTCCTCAAATGCACTGTCACATTAAGTTTTACCCGAACGTCTCCGACCCGTGTGGGTGCGGCGTCCAGATCAGGCGTTAGTCTGTAGACGTAACCGGGAACGATGTCCTTAATTTGGCGGTAAAGTGCTTTGCACAAGGCATCATGCTCAGGAGCGCTCAGCGCACCCTTACAGCTGATCGACAGAACTTTGCGTTCGAGTGAGATAGTACTCCGGCTGGACAGATTCACCTGTTCAGCCATGCCCGGAGTGCTCCCTAATGCCAGCACTACTGCGGCAGCCAGCGTCACACAGTTTACAATAAGTATGCGGATCACTTCCTGTCTCCCGTACGTAGAACCACTGAGCCAGCGTACACCATAAAGGAAACGCCGGACTATCTGACTTAAGCGCTGTGAACACGACTTTGTGGACAGGATAGAACAACGTCCAGGGGATGTGGACAAGAGAGGTGATTGAACGTTGGGGGAGGGAACCCATTTTTTACGTCCCACAAGTTACACAGACCAGCATAAAGAATCTGATCCATTTGCATCTGTCCAATAAATTGCCATTCACACGCAAGGGCGATGTTTTGTCATATCATCCTTCCAATACTCAGAACGCAGGAATTTGCTTGGATGACAGATTGGCCTGGCCGCTGGAATTCCGCGCGCCTGCATTCCTCAATTGGCTGCGAACAGTCTGCTTGGTTCTACCGACACTGAATTTAAACAGCGGACCCTGAACAGCCACCAGAAGGCGACGTTAGTCAATCGTGTTGATTGCAAATCGAAAGATGACAGAAACATCCTGAACCCAGGAACTTAGCCTGCGGGCCGAGCCAATGAACATATGCATTTACGTTGTTACTGGCTGGTCCGCAAAACGGAACCCACAAGTGCCTTCAAAGACGATTGAACGTAATTGTCCTTTGTAAGGGGCTTTGCTGTGCAAAATAGGTTGTAGTTTGAGTTTGCGTTCCGCGAATGGATTTGTCCCGGGGGCACTGTTTTTGGGGTGCCCAGCGCGGTGAACTGTATACATTCATAACTCCTGCACCCCCCATTTCATAGGGTTTAATACCGGACTGACCCAAAAGTCCGGTTCCTATCCGGGATGGTCCAACGCATCCGGCATAGCGCGCTTGGACCTCTTTCTTGCTTCACCAATGATGGATCGCGCAGTTAACTACACCGGGGGATCGCGGAGGAGTGTCTGGCAATGTTATCGGCGATCGTTCCATAGGTTGATCAGGGCGGACGAACAGGGGCAGTTCGGCATCGGGATCCAGCCGCGCGAAACGGCCTGGCGGTTGCGTACCGCTATGGCCGCTGAGCCTCCCGCTTTAAAGTGGTCCGCCTCTATAGTTGGGAAAGTGGAGTACCAGAGATCGCTATTAGGCGATCCAGGCCCGAAGAGATTGTAGCGAAGATACGACAGGTTGAAGCCCTGATGGGGCAAGGTATGCTCCGGGTTGACGGAATCCGTCAGATCAGCGTGAATGAACAAACCTATTGTCGCTGGAAGAAGAAGTACGGCGAAATGGGCACGGAACAACTCAAGGAGTTGAAGTGGCTAAACAAAGAGAACGAGCGCACGCGGCGTGCAGTTTCTGACCTGACATTGGACAAGCTGATCCTAAAGGAGACCGCGTCAGTGCGCCGACTAGACCTTCCCTGACGCTCCAACATTCGGAGCCTGCCGAGTTGTCGAAGCAAGGCGTGTTCAACTCCATACCAGAGACTTCTTCGATACGTGCTGTGGCGGCATGGAGACCGGGAACACAAGCGTTTGATGAGGGATGAATTGGTCCCCGAAAACTGGACACTGACGCAAGCTCCGATTTGCTGTCTGCTGATCTTCACCACGATGGAGATCGAAGATGTCGAAACGAAAGCTCCATGTCCTGAGTTAAATGCGAAGGTGGCGCTGGAAGTGCTGAGCGGCGAAGCGACCGTTTCTGAGCTGGCGAGCAGGTTCGGCGTGCATCCGACGATGATCAATCAATGGAAACGTGCGCTGCTGGATGGCGCCGCCGGTGCGTTTGAACGCGGTAGCCGCAAGGTGCCGGTCATCGATGAAGACCAGGTCAGGGACCTGCACGCCAAGATCGGAGAGCTGGCGGTGGCCAACTCTTTTTTTAGAAAGAAAGCACAAACCGTGGGGCGGGAAGTGAGGCGCGGGATGATTGAGCGCGATCATGCGGACCTGTCGGTTGGTGAGCAGTGCGCACTGCTGTCGATCCCTCGGTCGTCGTTTTACCACATGCCGCAGGGTGAGACGGAGCAGAACCTTGCGCTGATGCAATTGATCGATGTTCAGTTTTTGGAGACGCCCTTTTTTGGTGTCCGTCAGATGACCTGGCCCCTGCGAAACGAAGGCCACGAGGTAAACGAAAAGCGCATCCGTCGGCTTATGCGCCTGATGGTGTTGATGCCGATCTATCAGAAGCCCAACACCCGTTGCCCGGCAACACATGCTTGCATGTGTGAGAGGGGGCAAGCCAGCGAAGGGGCATAAGACCTACCCCTATCTGCTGCGAGGGCTGCGAGCGGACCGGCCAAGCCAGGTCTGGTGTTTGGACATTACATACCTGCCCCCTCTCGGCAGATTTGCCGTGCAAATCGCCTGCCGGGCAATGGTCGACGCGCTGAACGAGGCAATCCATCGGTTCGGACCGCCGGACATCATGAATAGCGATCAAGGATCTCAGTTCACGTCGTTTGCCTAGACAGATCGCTTGCGCCGATCGGGCGTCTGATCTCAATGGACGGCAAGGGTCGTTACTTGGACAATATCTTCATTGAGCGCCTGTGGCGCACCCAGAAATACGAGTGCGTCTATCTGCATACTTGGGAGACCGGTTCTCAGGCTCGCGCGGGCGTCCGGAAATGGATGGAGTTCTATAATCACCGCCGCCCACACAAGGCTGTTGGCGGACGACCGCCAGCGGTGGTCTACTCGCTGAGATTCGAAGCAACGCGACACGATCAGCAGAAGCAGATCAGAGCTTAAAAGACGCCAGATCCTGTCCAGCGAATGGGGAGCAGCTCAGGATCCATTTCGGGATGCATGTCCACAATGAGTAAGGTCGTGGTTTAACCAGAGATCGACACATTGTTTTCCGCTGTGATGTCATCCGCGGTTTCACGCAAAATAGGTGGTGGTCAAACGCCGACGCGAACCTTCCTTCCGGTAATGTCTGTGCCGCTTGGGTTGGTTTGTTCTATGCTGATCACGCTTACCTCACTAACCTCCGCAGCAGCGCCAAAGGCGCGTCGGGAATTGAGTGACTGAAAACGAGGTTTAGTAGGGAAGATCGCGACATCGAATGCGCCTATTTATCTGTATTATCATGGGTGTGTTGAGCTAGGGAACATGGCTCTCCCAACCACTGGGAACTCATCTTGAGCTTGATTTATCGGTCGCTGACATACTATAGCGTCAGACAGCGTTGCGCCGACTGAAAGGCTACTGAAAAGTATGTCAGTGTGGCGCAGCCAGTAGTGGCAAAGTCCTGAGCCGCTGCAAACAATGGTAAGGTCCCGTGGCTCAACTGGATAGAGCAGCCCCCTCCTAAGGGGCAGGTTATTGGTTCGAATCCAATCGGGGTCACCAAAAACACCTTTAAAATATGGCTTATTTACAGGGCTTTGTGTCCGAGCTTGCAGAAAGTCCCGTGAGCTTTCGCACCGAATTCTGCTGAAATGGCAGAATTCTCGTACAAAACCTGTACAAAATTCGCACGTCCTTGCGCAATTTGGGGCCTTCCAATGAGTTGGCGGGTCGCGAACACATGCGCGGAACGCAAGTTCGGCAGTGCAACACGCAAGCAGATCATCATGTTTCTGGCCGACAAGGCGAGCGATGACGGCTCAGGCATCTGGTGTTCTAAGGGCACGATTCAGCGACATACCGAGCTGGGGGAGACCACAGTCAAGCGAGCCGTGCGCGCGTTCCTGAAGGAAGGCATCCTTGTCGAGACCGGCGCACGGACCTGCAAGAACGGTTTCACTGTCGTTTACCGGATCGATCTGGCCATGGTTGAGGCGCTGGAACCGACCGCAGAGCCCGAGATTGAGACGGGGTCCACAGTGGCCCCCGTCCAGTCTGGCCCCGGTAAGGGGGCCACTGTGGCCGGGGTACCGGGGCCACCACGGCCCCCAAACCATCCTAAAACCATCCATAAACCACCTACGCGCAGGCACGAGGCGGCGGCGGATGAAGAAGCTGAGAAGATTTTGGCAGCCTATCCGCCAGACCGAGTGCGCGGTAAAGCGGCTTGCCTTGCCCAGATCGAAGAGGCCATGAAGGAAGGGATCGCGCCGCAGGACCTGCTGCAGGCGGTCCAAGCCTACGCGACCGACAGTGCGGGCTTTACCCGCTCCAAGGTCTGCTTTTCCGACAACTGGTTCCAGTCGCGGCGCTGGCAAGGATACATTGAGGATATCCGCGCCAAGCGGGAGGAATCCCAAGCTGCAAGCGCAGATCACCATGCACGGCTGGCCTGCTGGATCAGGGGTCACAGCCCCATGTGCAAACACATCACGGGCACCCAAGTCACGGCGTTGCTTGCATCGAAGTTGGTTTCCGAGGTCCAAATCCAAGCCGCAGGCCTCAGATCATGACCGCAAGCGATCCCACCGAAGAGCAAACAGCAAGGCGACCCATGTCATACGCTGGCGCTGCTGACACGGGACCTTGCGAGGGGCGGCACGCCTCCCCTTCGAACCCCACCGGCGCTGGCAAAGCCCGCACCAAAGAGCCGCTGACCGAGACCTTCGTCTTTCGGTGTAGCGCCGCAGAGAAGGCCCAGTTGCGCGCCAAAGCCGAGGCTGCCGGTCTGCCCGCTGCCACCCTGCTGCGCGAGGCATTGGGCCTCACCGAAGCCCGCCGTCGCAAGCCCATTCCCCGCGTTGATCCAGCGCTGGTGCTGGCCGTCGGGCGCATTGGCGGCAACCTCAACCAGATCGCCCGCTGGCTGAACCGCGTGATGCTGGCGGGCCGCATTGACCTCGACGCGCTCACCGTCGCGCGCCGCCTGCTGACCATCGAACGCCAGCTTGCTCAGATCGTAGAGGCCGTGCGCCAATGTTGATCAAGTTCTTTCGCAACGGCAAAGGCGCTGGCGCTGGTCCGGTCGGCTACCTCGTCGCGGACAAGGTGCTGGCCTATGACGAGAACCGCGACCTGATCCGCGATGCAGATGGCCAGCCGATGACCGTAACGCGGGAACCCTTGCCGGAGGTTCTGCGCGGCAATCCCGACCGCACCGAGGCGCTTATGGACACCAGTCGCCACCAGTGGACCTACCGCGCAGGCGTGATCAGCTTTGCGGCCGACGACGCCCCGACCGAGGAGCAGCAAGCCGAGGTCATGGACCACTTCGAGCGGCTGGCCTTCGCGGGGCTGGACCCGACGCAATATGACGTGCTCTGGGTCCGACATACCCACGAAGACCGTGTTGAGCTTCACTTTTGCACGCCGCGCTTGGAACTGACCTCGGGCCGTAGCCTGAACATTGCACCGCCCGGCTATGAGAAAGCCTTTGACAGTTTGCGCGATGTGATGAACCAGCGGCACGGTTGGGCCGACCCGATGGAGTTGGAGCGCACGCAAGAGGTCCGCGACACCATCGAGACCCCAACGCGCGCGCAGGGCCGCGACGAGCTACATGCGTGGCTTCAGGACCAGATCAGCGTCGGCCTGATCACCGACCGCGCAAGCATGATCGACGCGCTTGCCGATGCAGGCTTCGACCTTCCCCGCGTGGGCAAAGCCTACCTGACCACCCAAGACCCCGAAACCGGCGAGCGCTGGCGTTTGAAAGGAGAAATATTCCATGAAGACTGGCAAGCCGACCCGGCTGAGCGAGAAGCTGAACGCGGAGCTGGACACGATCCGGCAGGATTACGCCGCCTCGATGGCATCGCAACTGGAGAGCTTCAGGACCGATTTGCGCAGCATTGCGACCATCGCACATCGTACAATCGAGACCGATACCCGCACCTTTCTACGACAAAACAAGAGCTGGCTGACGATCTCGCCTTGGCTGATCACGGGGACGTTCTTGGTGGGGATCGCCTCGATGATGGCCGCGAGCTTGCTTTGGACGCTGATGCTGGCCAGCTCAGAGATGACAGACTTGGGCCTGACGCGGATCGACAGGGAGGACGGGACATGGCTGGTGCTGGACCCGACCAAGACGCGCCTGAGGACCTGCACACTGGGCGGCAGGTCAGTGACCTGCATCAAGATCGAGGAGGATTAGATGACGACACCCCTGACAGCCTTGGAACGCGACTTACTCGCCTGCGTCGAGCGGTTGGTGGCGGCCTGCGAGGTCTCAGCAAAGGAATTGAGCGGCTTGGAAGCACGCTCAACGACCAAGATGCAGAACCAGATGGATGGATTGGCCGCCTGCGTGTCGGTGCTCATTCAATCGCAAACGGCGTCCGTGGCTGCGTTGCACGGCTTGCTGAGCGAGGGCTCGAATTACGGGAGGCTGCGCACGCAACTAGAGACCAGCTTGAAATTAGTGAAAGCCGCCGAAGAGAGGCTGAAACAGAGCTAGAAGAGCGGGAGGTCGAGATGGACCGGGGGATGACGCATTAGGGTAAACCTCCGGCGGCGGCCGTCTGATCTCAGGCTCAATCCGATGGTAAGTCCGACCTTATGTCCGACTTTATCGCCCGCCCTCAGATTGAAGTTCTTTCCGCCGCCGATGGTGATCGCCGCCGGA
>Ga0306909_100057_pt1 | contig 42955 bp, 54 predicted proteins | sample AntRauMFilla2697_FD_190439 | JGI IMG/M metagenome (GOLD analysis project Ga0306909, IMG submission 190439) | Saline lake microbial communities from Rauer Islands, Antarctica - Metagenome Filla 2 #697 (v2) (version 2) | ecosystem: Environmental > Aquatic > Non-marine Saline and Alkaline > Saline ... | reverse complement strand
TATTATTTTTTTTGGTGTTGGGTAAAAGTTTTTATTAAACATTTTTTTGTGGTTTTAAATTTATATTGATTTAAAAAAGGGGGCTTAATTAGCCCCCCGATTTATTTTATAACATTCCTTCATCTGCAAAACTGAAATAACCTTCACGGCTAAAAATTAAATGGTCCAAAAGTTTTATGTCCAAGTAACTCCCTGCAGTCTTGATTTTATTGGTTATAGTCTTGTCGGCTTCACTCGGTTTTAGAGTTCCGCTCGGGTGGTTGTGTGCTACAATTATGCTGGTCGCATGTCCTAACATTGCAGTTTGAAAAATTAATCGAATATCTACAATGGTTCCAGTCATTCCACCGGTTGAAATTCTTTTCACTCCCAAAATTTCATTTTGATTATTGAGAATAGCAAGAAAAAAATTTTCTCTGTAGTTCATTTCATCCTCAAAGAATAGGCGCAATATTTTTTCAACGTCAAAAGAAGATCCAATTTTGTTTCCTATAATATTTTTAGGCTTGTAGCTTATTGAAATCTCCTGTATTTCGCTTAGCTCACTTTTTAGGCTCATTTCGGTTTGATTAGTTTTCATAAATAGAGGTATAGTCGTTAATTGTGTTTTGATTTTCTTCTATAAACATCTGGGAGATGTCAAAGGCTTGAGAAAAGTTGCCTTTTGTTTGCCTAGAAAAGCAAATAAAATCGGCTTCAGAAAAACAATGTTCAAAACCACTTAATTTTAGTATTTTTTGTACCCTGTCTTTCAGAGTGTTTTGGGTATCTTTGCGTGAAAGATTTGACTTTTGCATAGTTCAATTTTTTAAAGGTTACCTAAACACACTGTTGTCGCAGTGTGTTTTTTTGTTATATAAATATACTGATTATCAGCGTATTAGCCTAATTTTTACCTCTCTATATTCTAATATAATAGAGAATTTAACACATTGTTAACCTTTGCGTGTTTCATTAAAAAAACTCTGTGTTTACCCTAATTGACTAAAACCTAAATTTAATAAACTGCTGATTAACAGCTACTTAACCCTAAAACATTTTTAATGTTTTAGGGTTAAGTCTTCGAGCCCCCACCCCGCTCAATCGCTGAAACATGATTGCGCCACCCCTCCACCCATTAGAAATATGGCGCACCACTCCGCCCGAGCGCCCAACCAACCTAGATAAACAGGGTCACTAGCTCACTTGTCACACCCTTAACCAGTACTCTACTCTATACTTGTAGAAACTTCTAACCAATGAGTATCAACAGGGCTAAAGTAGCAGTGAAGCAAATGAGAGAGATGTCTCACGCAGGCATACCCTTCTCAATCACTTACCAATCTTACAACCATACCAAAGGAACATCCAAAGGAACTAAGGTTGTTGATAAAGCTATACTACGAAAAGGCTACAAGAACGACCAGTCCAATAAGAGCGATATGCTCATTGCATATAAAGACGTAGAGACAGGTAAAGAGCGACAGTTCTATTTACCATTACTTTTAAAATTCAACAAAATATGTTTAATATAAACACAAGTGAGGGTGGCTACGCAGGCACGGTAGAGTGTGATGATGTAGCATTTAGCTATGCCATTTCAGAAACTAACCCAAGGGAGTTTAAAAATCAGCGGCCTAAGACAGAGTCCTTGAATTGGGATAAGAGGGCACACATAGGTGGCTACAGGATATTTCCTTACGGTGATTATAACGATCTACCTACCCAGATCAAGAACATTATAGCCAACAACCCAACAGCTCCTGGACTACTTGCCAAGAAGAGAGACCTTGTATATGGACAAGGACCACAACTTTATGTTGATAAAGTAGTGAAGGGTGTATATGTAAGAGAATGGACAGAAGACGAAGAAGTAATGCAGTGGCTAGAGTCATGGGACTATGAGTCCTATCTCATGAAGCAGATTGTAGACTACAACCATATAGAAAGCGGCTTTACTAAGTTCATCCAAGGTAGAGGAGGCAGGATAGGAAGGCCAAAATTTCTTAAGCTTGAGCATTGCAAGGCAGATAGATCACGCCTTGCCGTTGTAGATACCAACATCAATGAGCTAGACGCTACCCATTGTGTGGTCACAGATTGGGGTTTCCACCATATTAACTCAGTTAAGAACTACCAAGCCTATAGGTTGTTTGATTTTAAAAATCCATTCGCTCATAGGATATCTGCTTATTATTCCTCAATGTATTCCTTTTGCCAGGACTATTATACAGTGCCGGACATATATGGATCACTAGAATGGATCCGTCGTGCCACTGCTATCCCTTTCTTATTGAAAGCCTTTTCAGATAATTCTCTTAACATTAAGTACCACATAGAAAGTCCTGGTGCATTTTGGGCGAATAAGAAAGAGCAAATGAAAGAACAATTTGTCGAAGAGAAAAAGACCTTTAAGGAGGAGTACTTTACAAAATGGAAGCAAGAGTTTTTCGGGAAAATTGGTAAAGTATTAGCTGGAGATAAAAATGTAGGTAAGTTCCTTCATACAGAATCTGTAATGGAAGTTGATGGCATTAACCTCACAGAGACAGGATGGAAGATAAAATCTATCGACCAGAACATAAAAGAATTCATTGAAAGCCAAATTAAAATATCAGATAGAGCAGACAGGGCTGTATCTTCAGGGATAGGATTGCATGGTGCACTAGGAAATATTAATGAATCTGCTAGGAGTAATTCTGGTTCTGAACAACTATACGCCCTCAAGAACTATCTAGCCACGGGTATTTCTATTCCAGAAAAGATTATAACCAAACCTTTAAACTATGCTCTGAAAGCTAATTTCCCAAACAAGAATCTTAGGGTAGGATTCTACCACATGGCAGCCAAGGCAGAAGAGGAAATCCACTCTGGTGACAGATTAAAAGAAAATATATAATATGAAACTTATATTCAAATCCACAGAATTCCCAACCTATATAGAAGAGTTTCTTCCGTTTTTGGATAGAGATATCAAGTACATCTATATGAAGCCTCACATTATATCTGCACAAAAGGAGATAGTAAAGGTGATAGGGAGCGAAACTTTTGCTTTAGCTATTAAGGCTTTTGAAAGTGAAGAAATAACAGCTCTAGAGAATGATATTTTATATCATTTCCGAATGCCAATACTTTTATATGCTTACAAGTTATATGCTCCATCTAGTGATTTGAGGCATGGAAACAATGGTCGTAAAATGACCAAAAAAGAGGATGAGTCCAACCCTTTTGAGTGGATGATAAATAGGGATAATGAAAACTTAGAGCGTGGTTACTACAGAGAGTTCGATAACCTTATTTTCTTCTTAAATAAATTCAATGTATGGCAACAGTCTGATACATACAAGAAGATGCGAAGTCTTTTTGTACATAGCACAACCATTTTTGATGATCATTTTCCTGTTAATTCCAGATTGCTTTTGCTTAAGCTAGAACCAGGTCTTAAGCAAGCAGAGCGAAAACACATCCACCCCATTATTGGACAGCAGTTATTTCTTAAGCTTAAGGCTTACCTCCAACAGTCTGAAGTACAAGATCTAGAGTATTATCCAGGAGAAGCTCCAGAGCTAAATGGCGAAGGCGAAGTCGATACCATTACTCTTGAGCCTTTGGAGGAAGAAGTTTTGAAACTTACCGAAGAGGCTTGCGTTTATTTTTCCATGGCTTGGGCTATGAAAAGGCTAAAAGTCACCTTATTTCCAGAAGGTCTTTTGCAGTCTTATGTTGGTGATCGTAATACAAATAAAGCACGCAAGACTCCTGAAAATCTTGAAACACAATTGGTAGCACAAGAGTTCACTAAAGATGGTGAAGATGTTCTTATCCTTATTCAGAATAAAATAGCAGAGCTTAACGTAGACAACCAACAAGAAGTCACCAATATGGAGGATTTCCACCTAAGAACCGAAGTCCAACACAACGACGACGATAAATCATTTACTGTTTAATTATACCCTTATGAAATACTTTGCTTATTACTTAAAAAGCTTTTGGTTCTATCTTTTTGGGAACAAAATAGATAAGCTTAACCTTAAGCTAGAAAAAGCAGCTATCGATTCTACACGTAATCGCTACAAGCTTAAAAAAGAAATTTCCAACCAACTCAACAAGGCCTTTGGCATCAGCTTTAGTAAAAAGTCAAAATACATACCAGTAAAAGGCCATAACAAACAACTTATTTTCAATTATGTCAACAAGCATTTCAGCAAAGAAATGATACAGAACAACATTATCTTAACAAGAAGTCTAAACTGGAAATAGATGCACGAAATAGACATTCCAGAGAGAAAGAAAAGGCTATACATGCCCCAGCATTTAGGCGAATGTGATAATGATCAATTTGCCCACATGGCCTTTTTGTTCTTTCAGTATCAAAACAAACAGATCACCTATGAGCAAATGCGATACAACTCAGTCTATAAGCTTCTTAACCTAGAGGTTGGCAAAAACACTAAGCTGAATACTTTAGATAGGGATAACATGAATACCAATATCTATCAACTATCGGTTTTGGTAGATTCTTTTTTTGAACATCTGGAAGATGACAAGATACAGCTTCGGCAAGAGTTTAGGGGCAATCCCATGAAGCACATCCCTGTCCTTAAAGGAAAACTTAAAGGCCCTGAAGATAATTTTGCAAATATGACCTTTGGCCAGTACCTAGATGCCTTGGACATTTTCGGAAACTTCATAGAAGATCCAGACACTCAATTGCTCTATGATCTCTGTGCTACCCTTTATATTAAGGGCGCTTATAATTCCAAAAACACTCCCAAAATCGCCAAAGAACTTAAGAAGAACTTTTTTGGCTACGTGTATGGCGCCTACCTTGTATTTACTACTTTCCAACAAATCATTAATAACTCTATGATTATGATAGAGGGTAATTTGTGCGATTTATCCATTTTATTTCTTAAACCAAAAAATTATAAAAAATACACCTCTTACCCAAGTATAGGGATGAAGTCTACTGCTTTTGTTTTGGCAGAAAGTGGTGTTTTTGGAACATACAACCAAGTAAGAGACTCAAATATGTGGGATATCTTTGCTAGGATGTACGATATTAAAGTAAGGGACCTGGAGAGTGAAAAGCAACAAGAAGAGCAACAGCGAAAGCAAAAATCTAAGAAATAATGAATTTACTTATCCAACTTTATACTTATGGACTAATGCTCCAGCAAGACTTCCCAAGTCTTAGTGTTTTTGATGTCGTATCAGACGATTCACAAATATTGGAACACCTAAAGGCTTTTTCTGAAGCTGATATAGGTTTTTTTATTGTGGAACCAGAAATTCCAAAAGAAGGAAGCCAAGACCAGTGGCAAGATGTTGCGTACATGCAATTTCTTATTGTAAAAAAGATATCAGACCGCATTACTCTTAAACAAGAAATGCAAATCAAAAACACGCTATACAATCTTGCTTACCAGCTAGATTTAATGATGCAGTGGCATAAAGAAGGGACATATGGGCTTACCTATACATTCTCTACAGAAGATGACACCTTACCAGACGAGGATGTGGCGTGTTACCTTATGAGTCATCTAGAGGTAAAGTCCATCCAGAAAACACCAGTAAGTATGATGAAGACCTACGTGGGTTGGTCTATAAACTTTAAGATTAAACTGCAATGATAGATCGAAAGACAAACCTAGGTAAAGTGCTAGAAGGCAAGTTTATTTCTCAAGTTTTAGAAGAGGAGGGGCAGGATATTAATTCTGAAATAGGTAGCAACATGTCTGGTTTTTCCAACCAAACCAATAGGGGAAGAAGCTTTGTGGTAAGAGATAACACACTGGCATATAGTTTTCCTATGACCAATAGGTTTATAGACATGAAGTCTCGACAGACCCAAAAGGGAAAGATAAAAAAGAAGAATTACAAGGTCCACAATACTATTCTTTTTGGCTATGCCAACAATATAATAGGACGGCTTTCTTATGGATTCACTCAAGAAACCAAAGAGGAGCTCATGAAGCTTCACAATCTTAAAATATAGTTATATTTGAATTATGATCACTACTCAAGCTAGTTTAGAATTTATCGCAGTACATCTCGACATCAAAAAGCGGTACGCCAGCAATTACTCAGAGGTTATAAAACCTTACATTAAGACATTGCGCCAAGTCATGGAAAGCAACCACATAACCGTACAGGAGGCCCTACAAAAGATTAACAATTCTACACTGGTGCAAGCCAAACAAGTAAAAGATCCCAAAAAGCAGGACAAAGAAAATGCCATCGCTTTTCTTTCCCAAAGGCTTTATGTTTCTGCTTTGCTCTGCATTTTGGAAGCTGATGCCATTCCTACCACAGATATCTAGGGTTTTATATTTGTTTTTTTAGGCATACATTTGAGGTTTAACTTAAACCTTAATTTTTTATGAAAGCTACTATCATTTTACTTTTAATTACAGCAAACCTTTATTCACAGGAGGTAAAACTAAACCAGGAGATAAACCTTTACGAGTATTCTCACGTTAAAGATCTAGATGTAGAAAAACCAGCAAAGATCGATTTATTTCTAACTCAGCTTAGAAAGCTTAACTATACCAATATAGAAAGTGGTACAGATTTTATAAAGGCAGACAATTTTGTCACTAAAATGATTTTTGGCTCTGCAATGGAAGTGCATTACAACTTACTTCTAGAATTTAAAGAGAATAGGTATAAGCTTTTAGTTAACAATTTTAAGGTAAAAGATGTCCGCTATGGCTCTGTAGCTATAGAAACCCTTAAGAAAAGATCTACAGGCAAATGGGTAGGCTTCATTAATGAGGAATTACCCTTAATTATTTCGAATATTGAAACTGTAGACGATTGGTAAAATAAATCTTTTACGTTTTACTTGCGTTTAACTTACGTATTCAAATATTTGTTATATGTTTGTATTGTCCAATAATTAGAATCAATACAAATGAACCTTTTTTTAATCTTATCCCGAGAGAGCACCAGTGTAAGTCTGGCCATTTCAAGAAGTTTCTTTTTGTTGGACACCACTCTCGGGTCTTTAAATCTTAAAAGTTATGTCCAACGAAAAGAAACAACCACTCACAGACGAGCAAAAACAAGAAATTAGGGATTTAGTCCTCACAGAGTTCTACAACCTACACGAAGGCCCTGCCACAGTACAGAAATCACTCCTTATCGCCTTCAAAGGCTTTTTAGAATCTGTAGATGGCGAAGACCAAGCCTATTCTCACACGGTAGATACCATAGGAGAAGATATATTTTTGGTCTGCGCCCTTCTAGATTATCTTAAGGATCCTGGCAAAGAGGAATCTGTTTACGACCTGCGCGGTATGTTACATTTTACCGCACTAGAAAATCCTATGGATCATGTCTAAAGCGAAATACATCGCTTATCGTAATCTACGCCCTGTAGCAACACACCAGGGTGTGGAGATCGATGAAGGAAGCCTATGGCATCGAGAAGCAGACAAGGACTTTCTTGTCTTAGTTGATGAAGATGAGTATATTACAGCAGTATTTATTCCAAATCTTTTTACTCTTAATTCTTAAAGAATCATGTATCTAGGAACATCAAAGCGTTACTGCTCTCTTATTCTTACGTTTAGATTGGCGACATATGTAGTTTACTACCGAACATTATCGCAAAAAAAGAAGCTTACAATTTTCACTCAACCAATTAACACTTTTCCTTATGCCAAAGCTTGAAAAAGTGATACAAATAGAGATCACACCTACCCAGTACGTCAACTCCTGCACCTATACAGAACTCTTGGAACTCTCTCTAGAGGTGGAAAGAAAAATGTCTGCTGCAGCTACTCTAATTCGTGAGGATGAAAGTAGTCTACCCCATTTTGGGCAAGGACATTAGAAATGAAAAAGGCTACTACTAACAAAAAGACTTGGTATTGGAATGCTTTAGTTTAAATATATCGGCTCAGATGTGAGTCGATATATTGAAACTTACCAATTCTAACTATAATTAATATTAACTAAATAAACAGAAATCATGAAAACACTAGAATTTATTTACCAGGAAACCCAAATACATTTTTTGGTAAACCCAACAGATGCCAATGTGATGGTAAATGCCACTGAAATGGCAAAACTATTCGGAAAAGAAACAAAGGACTTTTTAAGATTAAAGTCAACCAAAAAGTACTTAAATCGTTTACTTGAAAAATTAAATATCGTGGCAGATGTGCCACGATATAATGAAATTGATTTGGTTTATTCAAACAATAAAGCAGGAACTTTTATGGATGAGATGGTCGCTTTAAAATTTGCTGCTTGGCTAGATGTAGATTTTGAAATATGGGTTTACAGCTGCATTCAAGATATTCTCTTTGGGAACTATAAAAAGCATTGGGAAGCACATGCTCGTCAAGAAGAAGCTAAGCAAAAAATGGAAATTATTAAAGTTCAAATTATTGAAAATCCTACTTCTGAAATGGTGATTGAATACTTTGAAAGGGAAAGTCAATTTAAACAGGCTAAAAATGCTAAAACAAAAGCTATCCAGAATCAATTGAAATTGTTCGGAAGTCCTAAAACAAGCACATGAAAAAAACTAGCAAACAAATGGCTATCAAATCCCATAAGATCATGACTCACCTCATGTGTCTTATGGACGATTTGGAATCTGTAAAAGCAGATGGCCCAGAAGCCTTAGAAATGGTAAAAGTTATTGAGCTTCTCTTACCCAAAATGGAAAGAGTTATAGACTCAACCTTTGGGAAATCGACCTACCTAAGGTCTAACACGTATTTGCAAGACATGCAAAATAGATTTGAAACTGTAGTTAGAAAAAACTATCAAAAAATAGAATCATAAAAACTCTAAACGAGCACCAAATGGCGCCCAAATAATCCATTTAAACAGAAAATTTAATGACACTTCTAAAACATAATCAGCTCGAGACCATTGTAAAAGAAAGCTTCCAGATAGAGGATTTGTTTAGTCGATCTCGTAAGAAATCCATTATTGTGGCCAGAAGTGTTTACTTTTTCTTACTTAGGGATCACAAGTATACTCTGTTAAGGCTTTCCGCTTTATCTGGACGTGATCATGCTACGGTGATGAATTCTATAGATCAGTTTGAAGGTTTTTACGCTTACTACTACGAATACAAATCCCAAATAGACTATGTCATTAGCGAATGGGAAAATATTACTAACATTTAATCCAAAATTCATGAAAACTTTACTCTTTACTATTCAATTTTTTGTGTTACAAATCTCTATTCCAGTACAGCCAGTAAGCGAAAGCTCTAGTATGGAATGGATGATCTACTTATGGTTATTTGTATTTTCCGCTTCAGCGTCTATATTGTGTAGATTCATTTGGCTTTTCTATAATCGCAAAACCAAACAAGAGGACTGGTATCAAGTTTGGCTTAAGGAAAATTACCCAGAGAAGAACGGGGACCAATAGGTTTAACTTTTAGTACTAACCAACTACTAAACCACTTCCCACCACTTGTCACACCTTAAACCTATCGATTAACCCAAATTTGAACAAAAGTTCATAACATGGGAAAGCGCATTGTAGACGAGGAAATGAGGTTTTCCATTATTATTAATGGAGACACCGCACAAAAAGAGCTTCAGGGTCTAGATTCTCAAACTAGAAAACTTACGTCTACCAACAAAACGCTTAGGGCAGAAAGGGATAAACTCCGTGCTCAGGGTAAGCAAAACACTGCCGAGTATAAGAAACTTTCTGCTTCTATAAAGGAAAACAACTCTGTCATAAACGCCAATAAGGCAAGAATGAAAGAGTTGCAAAATCAAATAGGGGTAACGGGTCTTACCATGGCTCAATTGCAAAAAAGAGCCTCTACATTACGTTTGCAATTGCGTAATATGGTACCAGGATCCGCAGAGTATAAACGTTTGCAACTGGATCTTACTGCAACCAATTCTAGAATAAAGCAACTGGCCACCCAAGCCAATGCTGCTAAATTCTCTCTTAGTGGATTGGCAGATGGATTTAACCGTTATGCAGCTTTGGGAGTTTCAGTAATAGCGGGTCTTACTGGCATTGCCTTTTCTATACAGAGGGTGATTGACTTTAATTCTGAACTCGCAGACGCTCAAAGTAATGTTCAAAAAACAACTGGTCTTACTATAGATGAAGTCAACGAGCTTACTAAAAGTTTTGGACAACTCGATACAAGAAGTTCGCGTATGGAGCTTCTGGGCCTTTCGGAAGAAGCAGGCCGTTTAGGAATAACAGGTGTTAAAAACATAATGGGCTTTGTAGAAAGTGCCAACCAAATGAAGGTTGCTTTAGGCGATGATCTTTCCGACCAGGCTATACGAGAAGTTGGTAAAATGACCAACATTTTTCAAGTTGGTGAGCAAACTGGAAGAAGTTTTGAAAAGTCTATGCAGTCTTTAGGGTCTGCCATAAACGAAATTTCTGCTTCTGGTGCCAACACCGCAGATTTCCTTGTAGATTTTATGAAGCGTACCGCAGGGGTTTCAGACCTCGCAGACATACAAGCTGATAAAATTATAGGTTTGGCTGCAGCTTTTGATGAGCTTGGCCAAAGCCGTGAAATTTCTGCCACTGCTATCAATAAAACCTTGCTTTCTATGGGTGAGAACGTTAGTGATTTTGCTAGTATAGCAGGTCTTTCTATAGCAGAGTTTTCCAAACTTTTGGAAGAAGATGCCAACGAAGCGCTTATTGTTTTCCTTGAAGGAATTAACAAAGGTAATCCTACAATGGAAACCATGGCACAACGTCTTAAAGGGATTGAGCTTGGAGGCACAAGAGGTATGCAAGCTATTTCTGCTCTTGCTAGTGATACAGATCTTTTACGAAAAAGACAAGAACAGGCTGGCGTAGCCCTAAGAGAAAATACATCCCTTACTAACGAGTACAATCTTAAAAATGAAAATTTTGCTGCTGTAGTAGGTAAAATTAATAAAGCTTTAAATGGTTTTTTAGCTGGACTAAAAGCTCCACTTGAAAGCTTTATCCGTGGGTTTGCAGATTTGTTTGGAATTGTAGACGATGTTTCTGAAGCTCTTGAGAAACAAAACGTGCAAACCTTTAAGGCTGCACAAAATAATAGATTATTAGCTAGAGAAAGCTCTAGGCTTTTAGAAGAATATAAAGAGTTAACCAAGGACGGTGTTGAGCCTACAATAGAGGTAAAGGAAAGGCTAGAAACTATTACTCTGCTACTTAAGGATCGTCTTGGTGAATCTGTATTAATGATAGATGAAGAGACTGGAGCTTTCAAACTCAATACTGAAGCTGTAAGAGAACAGATAAAATTAAAAAGACTACAGGCAGATGAAGAAGCGAGTACGCTTGCATCCCGTTTGCAAGGAGCAAAGGACAGTCAAGCTGCACTAGAAAATGGTGTAAAACAATTAGAATCAGAACTTGCGATTAGAGAGCGTATTAAGAACGAAGCTCTTGATGACTTTACTCCAACTGCCACAACTAAGAGAGGGCAGTTGGGTGAAAGATCTAGATTACCAGAGGTCATTGCAAGTAGGGATGCACTTATAGCATTAGCTGATGCTAGAGTAGAACTCAATTCTAATATCCAAAAGCAAATTGATCTTACAGAAAAATTAAAACAACTCGATTTTAGTCCAGAAGATGTAGAAGCTTTTTTTAATCCAGTAGAAGGTAGTACTGGACCTAAAGAAGGTGAAACCAAAAGCATAGGTGATATTTCATTTGTCTACAAAAACGGCAAATGGGAACGAGTGAGAACTACTCAAAACAACCAAGGCAGTCTTAATTCTGAAAAGGAATTTGCAGATAAACTCTTACAACTTACTAGAGATAGTGAAGACTCTATGTTGGAGGTAATGCAAGAAGGTTTACAAAAAGAATTAGCTCTTGAAGATTTAAGAAACAAGCGAGTTAATGAAGATTTGCAAAGTCAGCTTGCTTCTGAAGAAGTTATTCAAGAACTTAAAAATAAAGGCAAATTAAAGCAAGCCAATAAGCTTCTTCTTCAAAATGAGCAAATCAATAAAAATATTGAAACTCAAGATGAAATACATCAGCAAAGGAGATCTCAAATATTTAGTGATGGGATCGAAGATGAAGTAAGATTATTAGAAGATCAATACCTGCAAGAACAAGTTTTAATTCAAGAAGCTCGTAACGTAAAATTAAGAGCTGTAGCAAGTTCACAGGAAGAAACTCAAAAGCTTAAAGATCAATTTCGTAGAGAGGATTTAGCAAAAGAGAAAGCTCACATCCAAGAGCTTAAAGAGTACATCCAAAATATAAACGACACAGATACCTTTAAAGGATTTGACATTGAGCTCCTTACAGAAGAACAGAAGAACCAAATTGTTGCTAGACTTCAGGTCTTAGGTTTAGAAATTTCACAAATTAATCTTCTTCTAGCTCAAATGAGTAATGGAGGACAAGCAGACGCACTTGGAGATCTTGGTCTTGGTGGTAATACAGACATCCTTGGTTTTACACCCGAGCAATACGACACGATGTTTACCAATTTTAGAGATTTAGAAAATGTTCTAGAAAGTGTTGTAATGGTAGCAGCTGCAGCGAATAATGCTTTTGCTATGTTTTCCAATATGCGTAGCCAAAATGAAAACGCTAGGATGCAGCAGCTCGAGCAAAATAACAATCGAGAAAAGCAAATTCTTAAAGACAGATTAGATTCAGGATATATAAATGAGCGCCAGTATAACGATGCTGTTGCTAATATGGATGAAGATCTTGAAAAGAAAAAGGAAGAGATTGCTAAGAAACAGGCTGAGCGAGAAAAAACAATGGCTCTCGCATCCATTGCTATAAATACTGCTCAAGCTATTATGAGTATTTGGGCGCAAGTACCAAAGTTCGACTTTGGTATTAGTGCAGGGATACTTACAGGTATTGTTTCTGCTTTGGGTGTTGCACAAGCAGCAATGGTACTATCTACACCTGGTTATGAAGAAGGCTTTTACGGTGATACTTTTCCTGTAAAGCGGGAGCAAGACGGTAAGATATTCAACGCCATAAATGGTGGTATGTCTAGATCTGGACTTGTAGACCAGCCTACTACGTTTCTTGCAGGAGAACAAGGAAAGCAAGCCCCAGAGATGATTATTACTGGTGGCGATTATGCCAAGCTCACACCAGATCTTAAGGAAACCCTCAATAGGCAGTTGTCTACCGTTCGTGGTTTCCAAGACGGTTTTTATAAAGAAGAAACTGGCCAAGGAACAACTAATGAGATGGCACTGCTTATCGCCCAAAACACAAATACTCTTATTAAGCTCAATAAGATTATAGAAAGCGGCATCATGGCTAAGGTTATTGCTAGTGAAGCCAATGCCAGAGAACTCCAAGAAGCCCTAGACAAATTCAGAAAAAGAAAAGAATCATCAAAACTATAAGACCATGCCATACTATCCAGACCTTACCCCTATTATAAGAGATTTTGACCCAATGCCAGGGACAAATACAAGGACTAATTGGGAGTTTACAATGCCCGGTTTACCAGATGAGGATACGGTTTATTTTTTTCCTGATACTAACCAACAGATCCCCGATAGAAATAATCTTATAACAGTTCCCAATTACAACGAAACTCTTGGCAATACAGTGTTTTCGCAATACAAAATTAAGGGTAGAAGTACCCCTGGCACTGCAGGTTCTTTCGATCATATTGTTGTTGCTACAAATATTCCAGAGGACGGAATAATAATCGATGAAGATAATCTAGTTTTTGAGGATGTTTTTTCTTACGAAGATCTTCAAAACCTTCCTGCCAATAGTGATAACAGATTATTTATTGTAAGACGATACACTATTGAAGCCAAGAGAATATCTACAGAAAACTGGGAGCTTCAACACAGCGTATATATTCGCATTGCCGTTCAAAAAGTAGAAGCAGGAAATTTCTTTATAAACCCAAGTGTGGCAAATTTTAATCATGTTCTTGGAAATGAAGAAAGACCCGTTGTAACCATGATGCTATATTCTACCCCAGGTGTTTTGGTTACTCTAAAAGATGATTTTGAGTTAGTGGGAGATAATGTTCCCAATCCTATTACTTGGTTGGGAAGGACAGCTTACAGTTACAACAATACTTCAGAATTGCAAATAAGATTAAAAGAGTCTGCAGACGAAAGAGTAGATGAGTTAAGAACTTGGGAAACTGTTTTAGATGTTTATTTAGGGAATAATTATGGGGGTAGAAAGTTCCTTAAGGCAGATGTTTTGGTCTCTAGCACTACAGAATTTACCTTTCAACCTCAAATGCTAAATTTTCTTGTTGTCTTGGGCGCAGAAAATAATGTATCACAAACCTTAAGAATCTCTGGAACAGGAAATTGGAGTATGGCAGCACCTTCTTGGTTGTCTCTAGAGGAGACCTCTGGGGCCAACGCTTCCCAAATAGATGTACTACCCATAGACGATGAGTATTTTTCTGCTGGTGTTTACGAAAATGATATAGTACTCATAGCAAACGAAAAAGAGTATACTATCCCTGTAAGACTAAAAGTTGCAGAGCGTTTTGAGCTTGGGTTGTCCAAGTCTGGACTCAATTTTACAGACGAAAACACCGCAATTAGTAGAGTTTACAATAATTCTCCACAAGAAAGATATGTTGTCGTAGATGTAGAAGTTTCTCCTATAGGCTATCCATTTGCCACTACGCTGCCAAAAACGTATAGGTATAGAATAGGATTTTTCGATACCAAAGCAGAAATACACATTGGGGAGATTGTAAAGCGGTCTCTTAGTAGCTTAGATGCGAATTCCCTATACAAGTTGCTTATGGTTAGAGAGTCATTAGATCCCCTTGTTAACAATAACTTTATAAAATATTACAAGCCGTCTTCTGTTACTATCAAAAGTCAGCTATATAATGCCTTAGATAATACTTTTGTAGATCAGCAAGAAAACAAATTAATCCGTTTTATCACCGGTCGCAATCCTTTTTTTCAAGAAAACTTAGCCCTTCTTAGAGATAAAGACGTTCAGCAAAAAGTCACCAAAGATTCTTCTAGGCTTATTAATTTTGTAACTAGAGAGAAAATAGTGTTAGAGATATTAAGAAACGGAAAACTTTACGATTCCTTTGAAGAAGAAATAAATATAGAGAGACTCTACGGCTTACTTGTAGATTTTTCTGAATTCGACATAGGAGATGAGATTGAGTATAGGCTTTTCCCTAAAGAAATTGATTTTATACAAAAAGTCGTACAGCGAGTAAGTTTTATTGTCTACCCAGAAGGCAAGAGTTTTAACCAAGTGGTTTACGAAGATGAATACAGCCTGCCACAGTTTTTTGACTTTTGTGGAGACTGGAGATTCTCTTCAGAAAACGAACTCATCCAATCCAAGGATGTTACAAATCTTGTAGAATCTATCAAAAACGAAAAGTCTATTAAGACTATAAGTCTTGTTATGAATACAGGGTATATCCCTGCAAGTAACCAGATTTACTTGGAACAGGTTAGAAATTCCAAAAACTGTTGGCTCTTGGGTAATTCTACAGAACCTCTAGTCGAGCTTGTGCCCAAAGCTTATAATATGGTCAATTACGATTCTGACTTAGATCTATACCAATACGACGTAGAATTCCAAATAAACCCAACCAATGATTTACAAAATTATTCATAAAGATTTCGAGATAAATCTACTAGATAAAAATCTAGACTTTACCGAGCAGAACCAATGGTTTGTGGAGGGGGTGTCCATTAACTTTACTTTACCTATATCTATTACTCTCACCAAGGAGCTAGACAAAGTGTTTAATATGATATCACATCTCAATTCTTATGTAGAATCTACTACTTTCGATGTCAAGATCTATAAAATGGATACCTCTTATGAAGCCGTTTTATCTATAGAAAAAATCACTGGGCTACAAATAGATCTTTCATTCAAATATGGTTTTGACGAATACCCCAATTTTTCTAAAGAATTAAGAAGCTTACCACTAGAGGACAAAGATGTTACTGGTCTTAGGCAGGATGCTAACAGTCTTACCGATATCTATTGGCCAGAGACTAATTATAAATATCCATCGGTTTTAGTTCCACAAGATATACTGGATAATGATCTTGGAAGGTTCGATGCTTTTGAAGGTGTGATAAACCTATTCCAAAATGGACAATTTGCAGAAAACACATTCGATACCGAAACAAACATTGCTTCCAACAGGACAGTTCTGCAACCATTTCCTTATTTATTACATGTTTTACAAGTTGGTTTTGAAGATGCTGGATTTACATTGTCTGGCGACATATTAGTAGACGATAAGCTTCAAAAGATTTTGTTTGGTAAGCTTGGCGAGTATTACATTAACTTTTCTGGAACCCAACAGGAGATTTCTATTTCCACTTTAGATTTAAATCCTTTTATAGATGTAGATACAGGGAATGAATCTTATGGTATGTCTGTTTATGATTATGACTGGACTAGTGTGCCATCTGTAATTCAAAATTTATTACTTAATGAAAGTTATCCAGCATTAGTACGTGTAGGATGGTATTATGAAACTATAGAACTTAGTGAACCAGGTAAATATATTTTAGCTGGAAATGTTAGTTTAAGATTTATTCCTTTTATAGATGCTTATTTAAGGATATTCTTAGGAGATAATTTATTAGTCTCCATTAATCATGACGCATTAGACAATAATTCGGCTACATACTTTGAAAGTATTTCTATTGAATTTGATCTATTTACTACAACTCCTACAATTTTAAAGATATTTGGCCTCAATGGTTTTACTTTTGAAGATGGTGGTCCTAGAAATGCGGAAACTGTCACTAAAACATCAATTGTAGATCTTACACTTACCAAAATCGCTAGTCGTGAAAATGGTGTTTTTGTTCCAGCTCTCAATGAAGCCGATAAAGTAAAGCTTAGCGAGACGATGCCCAACAAAACCTTTGGAGATTTGGTAAAGGCAGTAATGGCTTGGCGAAATTTGGATATTACGGTAGATATAAACAACCAAGAGGTTGTAATGAACAAGATTACCAAGTCCATTAATTCGGCAGTATCACAAGATCTTAGAAATACTGAAGTAAGGTTTCCTACTCGGGAGCCTAACGAAAAGAAATCCTTTTTACTTCAATTTGAAGAAAAACAAGACGATTTAGATTATAAAAAGTTACTATTTTCTAGAGAAGGGGCACAGACAGAAGGATTTAAAAGAGATGAAAATACTCAAGATATAAACATTGGTCTTTTCCCAGTTCTTAATAAAACTGTTGATGGTCTCACTTCTACATTTTATCCAGATAATCACCAAGGCGTTATTTCAGTCTTTTACCATGACGATCCTTCTGTCACTGGTAACCTTTCTTTAGATCCTACTTCGCTACTTATCCCAGGTGTGTTTGATCAAGACCATAAAGATTGGTTAAGTTTCCGGTTATTTAGCCAAACTTTTAAATGGTCCAATGTTATGTCTATTGAAGAGGCTCTCTCTTTAAGTGTACGAAAGAAAAGCTTTGCTTATGGCCAGAATCATTTCATTAAGCAACTTATAGTGAGGATTATCGATAAAGATTTTACTGAGGTCGATCTTGAAACTGAAGCCTAGAAGACATTGTCTATTAGGTTTATGTTTCTGCTCGATTCCTCATAGGCTATATTTATGTATCTCTCTGTCATTCTACTAGAGCTGTGGCCTAGTAGGTTTTGCAAGTCGGTTTGGTTCCCGCCCATTCTTATATAGTTGGTTGCGAAAGTATGGCGCCCTACGTGCATCGTTAAGTTTTTGTGAATGCCTAGATTTGTTCCTACCAACTTCAGCTTCTTATTCATATATTGATCAGTGAGGGTTTCCATAAACAGTTTGGGTTCTTCTTTTAAAACGTCCTCTGCTTTTTTTGAAAGATTTATGGTTATTGGCTTTTGTGTCTTTTGGCTTATTATTTTATACTGGCTTTCTCCCTTTTGTCTTTTCATCTGGAGCAGATCAGAAACTCGTAAACCTGTAAAACAGCTCATAAGAAAATAACCAACGGTCAACTTTTGAAATTTTGGTATAAATTCTGAAAAATAATATTTCCAAATGAGTTCCAGTTCCTTAACCTCAAGAGTTGTAGGTATTGTTTTTATCTCTTTTATTTTAAGGTCTTGGATGTTTAGCGGCATTTGTATTTCATTTCTCTTAGCTTCATAGAGAAACTTTCTTATGGCAGACATGTTGGCCATTACCGTACTTTCTCGATTATTTTTTCTTAGGTGGTTGCAATACCTTTCTAAAAAAGAAACGGTGATATCTGCAAAATACCACTGTTTTTGGTAGGCTTTCATTTTGTTACACACACTTTTATACCGTCTGTAAGTACCAGAGCTGTAGGTATGGCATTGTTCTTCTACCATGAGCTCGTAAAATTCAATAAAATCGAAACGGCTAAAACCCTTTTCAAATTCATATACAAATTTGGTAAGGGTGAGATAGGAATTATTAAGCCTGTATTGTGTTTTGATTTCGGTAATCTTTTTCTGGATATTCTCTAGAATGAGATTTACATCTGTATCCTTTTTACACCTTTCTTTTTTGGGATTCCATTCTTTGTAGAAAGTGTGCAAGTCTAAAGCTATGCGTTTCCTTACACCACTTTGTGATGCGTGGAGAGTGAGAGGAGATTTGCCATCTTTCTTTCTTACGTACTTTCTGATGGCAAAATGAGTTGTAATTGGCACAAGGATTTTTTTTGTGTCATTACTTGTGTCATTTTTAAGTTTAAATAGGCTTATTGTGGTCGTTACCATAAAAAAAGGGTTTCGTTAAACGTCTGTTTATCAAAACCCTAGCCTTTAAAATGAACCGTTGCGATGGTTACTTGTGATCGCGACAGTTATCGAAACAACACTGTAATAACAGGGGTTACAGAATGGCGTGTGTCATTATTGTGACAACAGCAATACTTCTTTTAGCTTTTTTTGGATGCTTTCACTATCCAAAGCGATCTCTAATCGCTCCTCAAAGTGATCTTGTTTACTCCCTTCCTTCATGTAACGAGTGGGTGAATCTGTTTTATAAATATTATTATATTTTGGTAAGGTTCCAAATAGAAGATATTCAAAATTCAGTTTCCTCCCTTTTGTGACTTCATATATATGATCCAAGAACAATTCAAGGTTATGAGTGGAGATACCTGTTTCACGTCTAGAGGCTTGTTGTAGAATCCCTTTAGTCATTCCACAGGCTCTTTCTATAGAGGAGACCGTGTAATTATTGTCCAAAGCAATCTCAATCATTCTTTTTACAATTCCATTTTTTTGCATAGTTCTTAGGTTTTAAATGTTAAATTATGCGACATATGAATTATTTATGAGATAATCCTATCCGTATTGAATACATATGTAGTATGTTTGCGTAAGTCAAACGTAAGTGATACGCAAATATAACGCAAATACGAGCGCGACAATAATATCTAATACAACACATATCTATGGGAATCGAAAAAGAAGACAAAGACAAAGTCAAAAAACTCACAGGCTACAACTATACTAGTCAGTTTCTTGAATATTTAAGAAGTAGAAATATAACGAATAAGAACGGCACTTTTTACTCAAAAAGCCATGTACGCTGGTATTTTTCCAATAAAACAAATGGTTCCAACCCTTTAGACGTCTTATTTATTGAGTTCTGGGAAGCCATTTCTAAAGAAAATAAAAGTAATGCAGAGCGCATTCAAAAGCTCTCCGACACTACCTCGGAGATACTAAAAAGTTAACCTTTAAAAATTAAAACTATGCAAACTCAATCATTTTTTAAATCACCAGCTGGTGTTTTTCCACAAGATCAAAGAGCGAATATTTTCGCAGATCCTAACACTACAAATCTTTATTTTATGAAATCCGGCAAGGTTTCAGAATTTTCAGAACTTTCCAAGGAATACAGAAGGCAAATCCTTAAGCGACTATTATCAGATCCTTGCGCTATGGCAGATTTAGGACCATTAGGTTTTAGTAAAGCTTATGAGCACTATTCCAGATGTATGTTTGGCTCTCTAGATCATGTAGAAGATTTTTCTACAGAGGGCCAGCTGGGTAAGCCAGACAACTATCGCTGTTCTGACAATTGCCGATGTATGTTTTGGAAGTCTAAATCTATTACTTACAAGAACGAGAAGTTTACTTCCAGACAGCTCTTTTGTCTGGAGCTTATTGCAAAAGGACTTACCGATATGCAAATAGCCGATAGTATGGATATAACAGTTAACAGCCTAAGTGATCTTAAACGAAGATTACAAAAGAAACTTAACACCTTTTGCAAGACCTCTACAGCAGTACGAGCTATAAAACATAAGCTCGTAAGATAATTTTAACCCTGGCCACTTGGCCGTTGCGATAGGAGCCCTTCGGGGCTTCTTTTTTAATAACCTTTTAATTTTAATACCTATGATCTCTAAAATTTATATAGCAGGAAAAGTATCTGGAGAAAACTTTCAAGAAGCTACTCTCAAGTTTGCTGAAGCTCAACAAGAAATTGAAGCTTTAGGGTATGAAGTGGTAAACCCTTTGGAAATTGTTAACGATGGTAACGCCTCTTGGATCGATGCTATGAAACTTTGTATAAAATCCTTAGTTGACTGTGATGCCGTTTTATTTCTCCCAGATTATAAAATGAGTAGAGGAGCTTGTTTTGAATATAGAATTGCTCTGCAGCTCGAGCTTACCATTTTTAAAGACTTAAAATTAATTCCCAAATTAAGTTGGTCATGAAAACAACACCTATAACATCATCCCAAGCTGATTTTATTACAGCTAACTATAAAACTATGTCGATGAAAGACATAACAGAGTATTTAAATATCCCTATTCCAAGGCTTAGGAAGTATATGAAATCAAACGAACTAACGGTTTCAAAAGAAGAAATCCAAGCCATAAAGACTGCTAATTATCTTAAGAATAAAGAAAAGATCCAGAAATCTAAGTCTGGAAAATATATACCATTTCAATGGATGCCATATTAATTTCTAAACCAAAAAATCATGACAAATTATAAACTCATACGATCACTCATCAATAGGGCAGAAGCTCAATTAGAACAACTTAATAAAAGCGATATTTTCACAGACTTAGAAAAAGAAATATTAGCGCCACACTACGAAGAAGAAATAAGACTGCTTAACCAAAAACTCAAAACCGATGTTCATTAAAAAATCTACAATAGAAAAAGTTGAAGACGTCGCCGATATAGTTGAAGTTATTGGAGAATTTGTACAACTTTCCAAAAAAGGTGCCAACTGGTTTGGTCTTTCTCCTTTTGTTGACGAAAAATCTCCATCCTTTTCTGTATCTATAACCAAGAATCTATGGAAATGCTTTGCTTCTGGAACTTCCGGTGTTGGTGCTCTTTCTTTCCTTATGGCTAAAAACTTCTCCTATCCAGATGCCATTAAGCATTTGGCACAAAAATATTCTATAGAAGTAGAATATGAGGATAAGGAAGCTGCCAAAAAGTACATGCAAAAGGAAGAGCGAAAGAACGAGCTGCTACCTCTTATGGAATCGGTTACCAAAAAGTTTGAAGAAAGCTTTTGGGCTCTGCCAGAAGATCATCCTGCTAAGGTAGAAGTGTTTCAAAATAGAAAATATACTAAGGATTTAGCCAAAGAATACCGTATAGGTTATGCGCCTGGACGTAAATTTATTTACGATTTGTGCGTAAAACATGGTAAAAAAGCAGATGCACAAGATATTGGTCTTATTTCAGAGAAAGGAGATAAGTGGGTAGATAGAGTTATTTATCCCCTCACACAGATGCACCATGGTAAAAGCATTCCTATAGGCGTTTCTGGCCGTCGCCTTTCGGAAGAGAAGAAATATGCAAAATGGATGAATCCCATTAACTCCAAGATCTACCAGAAAGAACGGTTTTGGTATGGTCTAGATAAAGCTCAAGCCAGTATTGTAAAATCTAAACAAGCTTGGATAGTGGAAGGTTACAATGATGTAATTGCCTGGCAACGTTTTGGTATAACCAATACGGTAGCTTCTTGTGGTACTTCCATTAATACCAACCAGATTAAAGTTCTCAAAAAATACTGTTCACATGTGATATTCTGTATGGACCCAGACGAAGCAGGAAAGCGGTCTATACTAAAGTATGTTCAAGATTTTCTTAAGGCTGGCTTTAGGACTCACGTTGTTATCCTTAAAGATGGTTTGGATCCAGATGATTATGTAAGAGCTATCGAAGCTGAGGACGAAGCTGCACTAGATCATCTTAAAGAAACAAAGACCTGGACAGATGGTTTTAAATTTCTTATCGACGAAAATAAAACCGATGATGAGATTGAAAACGCTCAGCTGGCCAAAGATTTTGTAAAGCTTATCCATCAGATAGATGATGAAGTGATGCAAGATATATACCTACAGTGGTTGGCCAAAGAAACTGGACAGAAAATAGCTACTATCAATAAGTACATGAAAGCTCAAGATATAGAAGAGCTATTGCCAGATAGAAATACCAGTCGTGAGTTTGATTTGTACGAGCTTCCGGACGAAGTAAAAGAACCTTTGGAAAAGCTTTTGCCTACTATACAAAGGTATAGATTGTTTCAAGCCAATAGTATGATCTATGTTCAGTTTGGCGATGAAGCTCCCTATAGATTTAGATCTGTTTCCAACTTTTCTATAGAGATTATTCAACACATGAACGACGAGAAGTTTCCTAAGAAACTTGTTCGTGTAAGGAATATACACAAGCACGAAAGTGTGTTCGACATGGCTTCAGAAGCTATTAACACGCCCAATTCTTTTGAAAATGCCATTACTAACTATGGCAACTACCAATGGAGAGGGAAAAGAGAAGATCACCAACTGCTTAAGTCTTATCTGTTTGATGGTATGGGCACTGGTAGACAAGTGGAAGTTCTTGGCTGGCAACCAGAAGGGTTTTGGGTTTGGAATAACCTAGTTATTACAGAAGAAGGTGAAAAGCTAGATATAGATAAGAATGGGTGTTTCGACTATAAAGGTGTAGCCTATTACACACCTTCAGCCAATTCTATCTTTTCAAGTAACCATTATAAGTATGATGCCCAAAAGCGTTTTATATCTATAAATACCAAAACTACTTTTTTCGATATCGCCAAGCGAACATTCGATGTCCACGGAAATCACGGTCTTATGGGAATTCTATTTGGGATCTCTTCCATATTTCAAGACATAGTCGTGAAGGAACTTAGTTCTTTTCCTATACTTTTTTTATACGGTCCACCGAGTTCTGGTAAAGATCAGTTAGCAGAAGTTGTCCAGGGCTTTATGGGGATGCCCCAAACTGCTATTAATCTAGAAGGATCTGCGAGTACAACCAAAGCGCAAATAAGAGAATTTGCACAGTTTGGTAACGGTATATCACAGCTCTCGGAATATAAGCCTGGTGATCCTGGTATCGACGGAATTTTAAAAGGTCTTTGGGATAGAAGAGGCTATAAGCGGGGTAATATAGAAAGCCACGTAGGTACAGATTCTATCCCTATCCTATCCAGTGCCATTATTACCTCCAACTTTTACCCAGATCAAGAAGCTCTTATCACGCGTCTAGTTTCAAATCTTATGGACAGGACTACCTTTAGTGAGCAGGAAGACAAGCATTATGCAGAGCTTTCCGATCTTATTAAAAAAGGATTTAGCGGTCTCACCAACGAATTCATGAAATATAGGAAAGATGTTGAAGACCAGTTTAAGGCACAGTTTCGAGCTTTTAAGTCTTTTCTGAAGGAGCAAAACCCAAACGTGAATTCTAGGATGATCCAGAATCTTAGTGTTTTTGGCGCCATATACAAGATCACTTCCAACTATATCGAGTTTCCTTACAACATGTCCGATATAATGAAGGTCTTTGGTAAGGTTCTGCAGATGCAAATGAACAAACTAGACTCAGCAAGCATCATCAACAGATTTTGGGATTGTTTTTTGGCATCACTTCGTGGAAATCACACAGATATATTAATTGCAGGCAGAGACTTTAGGTTAGATGGCCAGAAGCTTTATTACTCTTGGACCAATGTTTACAACAAAGTTTCTCGCCAGTGGTATATGCAGTATAAAGAAGGTATGCCAAGCAAGACAGTAATGAGCGATGCGCTTAAGAAAGAACCGAGCTGGGTAGATTATCTTAACTCGTTTCGATATTCGCCTGGGGTTTCCAGTTCTGCGTACTGCACAGACCTTGCTGATCTTAACATCCGCGAGGAGATAGCAATGGCTATTCAGTTTCAGGAGGACAAGGTGAATCCACAAACAAGTGCCTTCCCACCAGATGGCGACGATTCCCCTGTTACCCCTGATGATGAAAATAATAAAGGAAAAAAATCTGAACTACCGTTTTGAGTTCCTTACAATCCTACATTTATATAACTTGTTAATAATCAATATATTAAGTAGCAAAAGGTGTAAGGAATGGTGTAAGGAAGTGTAAGGAAGTGTAAGGAAGTGAATTCGTGTTCCTTACACTTCCTTACACCTAAACACTACAAATGAAGTATAACTATTTGATAATGAGAGCTGTAAGGAGTGTAAGGATTGTAAGGATGATTTCACCCCCCCCCTCGACTATAAAAACAATAAAAATCTATAATTATGTTAGGAAAAATTGAAATGAGACTAGCTATTCCAGAGGATTTTAAGATTAGAAACGGCACCAGAGAGGAGCTAAAGCAAGGCGCCATCTACTTTGTAGAAGATATGGACCTAGAAGATAAGATGATGGGATGTTTTGTTTTGTCCTATGCACAAGATCTTCAAGTCTTCAAAGAACTGCTAGAAGCAGAAATGATTTACGTCCCTTTAGTAGATGAAAATTTAGTTGAATTTTTAAAACCAATGTAAAATGTACACACCCAAAGAAATGAAAACCATCGTTTACAACTGCAATTCTATAGATGAGCTTATGCAATCTGTTGGTATTTTTAAGCAGCTGTTCAATGAAAATCTTATTAATGCGTATTACAAAATGAGTTTGATGCTTATTATTAATTCTAAATTAGATTCTATGTGATTTTTTTGTCTTATAATGATATATATTTCGCTTAAAGTGCGATTATATTCGCAAATACTCGTAAATTTGAGAAACAATAATCCTGTGTTAGACAAGAAGTTAAGTTATAATCCTTACATCTGTGAAGTTTTATTAAGCTTCGACAAAGATCTAGATCATGTAAAGGGTGCAGAGTTATCTCAAAACTTTTTTGACTCACTTCCCCCAGATACATTCGAGGCTATATATGTAAGCCGGTCAAAAACTCAATTTCGGGAGAGTTTTCAAGATAACAGATCTGGAGGTTTTTACTCACAGCAAGTAGTGATTAGCATGCCTAGATCCGAATATGATCGCAGCACCAAAATAAAGAAACTGATTTCTGCCAGGTATGTTTTTTTGAAACTGAGTAATGGATCTGTTTTAGTCATTGGTAGAAACGACCATAAGCAAAATAAAAAATTGAATTGCGAGTACACTTCCAATGAGCAGCTGGCACAATTTCAATACACCTGCAGGAGTATTTTTTCTGCAGGCTTTTTGCAATTGGATGGAGCAGGATTCCCTTACCAAATACCAACACAAACCCCTTAGCATGAGTTTAAAAACCAATTATAGCGAATTAGCCACCAAAGAAGACAGCTTAGAGCAGGTTTTAAGACTCGCAGGTTTGGCAGATAAGTTTAAGCTTAAGGCTTTTGAGTTTAATTTGGTTCGCGCCAAGATAAATCATCTTAAATTTTTACTAGACAATCTAGAGCTTTCTGGAGGAGAAGGTATAGCAGGGCTAGAGGTTGTTCTTTTTCGCTTTTTTATTGGAGGTTTTGAGCCCGAGTCTTATGCTACTTACATCAACGATCTAGATTCTTTTGAAGTTACACCTGGGCAAATTCCAAAATTTAGGTTTCTTATTTATTTACCAAATCAATTGCCTAAGATTACAAGTTTTTCTATACGCGGAGAACAGCAAGGTATTTTTGGAGATGGAGGCAGTAGACTTCTCACAGAGGATGATCTATTTGTAGATTTTGAGCGTAATGCTACTGCAGATGAGCTAGAAGAAGAGTCTGAAACACAAATAGTAACATTTCCAAATATTTCTGGAGATATACAAGATTGGTTAAACTCAAAAGACCCTGTTATTACATTACAACCATCTGCAGATGGCATAGTTATTTTTAGAGGTAATCTTTTTGCAGCAGACCAGTCCTATCTTTTTATTGGACCGCGAGGAGATTATGGAGTTGGTGCAGAAAATACAGCCTTAGCAGAACATTTTGAACCTCTTAGAGAGTCTAGTAATTCCAACACAATAACGGTGGATAGTGCCTTTAGCACAACATCGCTCAATCCGTTACAAAATAAGGTTCTGTCCCTTTGGGCAAATGGAATTGAAGCTGAAATAAAAGAATTGGTCGATAACATTCCCGTAGACGGCCTCTCGGCTTTCGAGGTTTGGCTGGCAGATGGTAATGAAGTATTAAAGCTAGAAGATTATTACGAATTCATTAGTGGCCAAGATGCTATAGCTTATATATCTAAGTGGAATCCCACAACCAATGTGCCTTCGCTTACAGATGAAAATGAATCCAAGGCTAGGACTGCATATAGATGTACCAATAACTTTACCCGTTTTAGCATAGATTGGAAAATTGGGGATTATCTACTCTATGATGATAATGGAGATATATTTCGCGAACCAAACCCAGATGTTAACCAGTATCTAGAAACTAAAACAGCGGTAACTAGTTATTTATTTGAAGAAAGTAACAAGTCAGTAGCCCCTATGTTTACAGCCTCTACTGCGGTGAGTGCAGTGGTAAAGCTAGATATACCTGTAGGCACTCTTTTTTTGCTTAGTCCGTGGGGTACTGGTGAAGTGAGTATAACAGCACAAACTGGTGTAACCTTAAGATTTCCAGAAGATGAACTTCCTATTATAGCTTCTAGATATAGCTGGATTCAACTTAAGGTAGTAGATATTAATGAAGTGGCCGTAATCGGCAGACTAAAACCAGCATAATGACAGGAATACTAGCATCTAGTCGAGTTAGGAGGTCAACAAGAAATCTATTGTTGATTACAACTAGCACGAGTTCTACTTGGAAAATGAATTCAGCTCTTTTTAATCACGATGTTGATTACCAATATGTAGATAACACAAATGGAAACGTTTTATATTCCGGTAATGCTGCCGATTTAGGTTTTGCAGTTGATCTTAGTATAGGTAATGGAAATACTTCTTTAGTTATTCTAGATAGAGAATTAGGTTATGATATTGATACATTAGATTTGGGAGTTTTACTTCTTAATACTGTTAAAGTAAATTTTTTACCTTCTTTAATAGAATTATATATTGACCAAAACAATGTTTCAGTTTTAGATATTACAAAAAATACAAATTTGTTACGTCTAGCGTGTAATAATAACAATATTTCAGTTTTAGATGTTACACAAAATATAGCTTTGTTATCTATAGGGTGTATTCGAAATAATATTTCAGTTTTAAATTTCAGTCAAGCTACATCTTTAAGAATAGTACAAGCTGCATCTAATTCGCTGACATCTTTAAATATTAAAAATGGAAATAACACGAATATGAATTCAGCAGCTTTTTATATTGAAGAAAACCCAGATCTAGAATGTGTGTTAGTTGATGACGTAGCTTATGCAAATGAAAATTTTACAAGAAAAGACGCTCATACCAATTACAGCGATACAACATGCCCTTAAATAATAAATAATAATTAATTAAAAACAAATAAACATTATGCTAGATTCTAATTTAAAACACGACGACATCTACAACACAGCAACCAGTGGCCAATATGGAATTGTAAAACTTGTAACAGGACAGAAAAGTAAGCGCGGAGTAAAATTTGTAGGTATCCAAGCTGGAGTAAACAATAGCTCATTTCTTGCCGATCAATCAGGTATCGGAGATAAAGAACTTGCTTGGAATCTAGACAAAGGTCAGTTTATACCTGGACCCTTTTCGAATATTAGAAACGTAGTTGGAGAGCTTGCTTGCTTTGTTACTAAATAAATAAACTATTATGAAATTAGGAATTGGACTTAGCTTAGCTAATAAGAGGTTTGTAGGGGGTTTTGACCCAGCTTACAAAGCCGTTTTAGATTTTCAAACTTCTGAAAACATGCAATTAGCGAGTGACCGTGTAAAAATTCTACAAAACAATGTGGTTTTAGGTTTTAAAGACAAAGGACTTTGGAACAAAAAAGATGCTTTTGGATTATTTGCTACGGATGGAGATGTTGATTCCGCATTAGTTTGTTGGAAAAGACTAATTAAAATGAAAGCTATTAGTTCACCTACTTTTACTCCTAAAGGCGGTATTGATGGAAATGGTAGTAGTTCTTATATTGATACTCTTTTTAGGCCTGCCATTGACGGAGTTAATTTCTTGCAAGATGATGCTGGACTTTCTATTAATGTTGGTAGTGGTGAAGGTTATATTGTTGGAAATAGTTCAACTGCATCTGGAAACCAACGAATGAGAATAGGCGGTGCAGATTTTATGATAAATGGTAGTGTTACAAATCTTAATCCGAGTTTTGAAATAGGAAATATACACTTAGACAGACTTTCATCAACAGAAGTAGTATCACAACAGGATAGCACTATAACAAATACTAGAACAAATAGTTCTGCTGCATTACAGAATAATGAAATTTTTCTTTTGAGAATAACTAATAATTATTCTGATGCGAATATAAAATCATTTTCAGCAAGGGCAAGTTTTACCGAACAAGAAAAGAACGATTATAATACAATTATTAACACTTATTTAGCCGCATTATAATGGAAGTTTTAAAAGCAAATACACAGCAATATGAAGATTTGCAAGGATTTGCAAATCATAATCATATAATTAATTTTTCCCTTGATGCAGATGATAATTATATTATCGGTAAGCAAGTTTTGACAGACGATAAATTCCTTGAAATTAGGGATCAATTAGAACTTCTTGAAGTTCTTCCTTATAATCCAAAAATCACAGAGATATGAAAAACTACTTCAAAAACACTCGCCATCATTTACACGCTATTGTAGGCATAACAGGAGGATTTATAGCCTCTTTATATCTATCATGGGTTTGGCTAGACTTTAGAAATTTAGAGGCTTTAAACAAGGCTATGTGGTTTCTCGCACCAGCTTTTATCATTGGCTTAATCTGGGAATGGAGACAAGGAAAAATCAATAAAATGGACATATTAGTTAGCGGTATAGCGATTTCAACGGGAGTATATTTTGGAGGGCTAGCATTTCAATGGATCGTAAACCATTTATTATAATAAATGGTCACTATAGAAAAAAATCACCAGCTTTTACCTTGTAAAATAAGGCCTTATCTTATTCCTTTTATAGAGAAGGAATTTGCGGTAAAAGACCAGGCTTTATTTGGTGGTGTTATGGCCAAGATTGTAGACATTTCACTTCACAATAGTTTTGGTAAGATCATTAGGATGATGTGCGATAAAGCCTATAAGCCAGAACGCGAACTGCAAAAGTTTTCAGTCTTTATCCGGGTTAAAAACTCGTACACCAAAAAACAATGGGAAGGACAAATCTATAAATATGCTTCAGGTGAATATTCTTTTCTTCATCTGCCCAACGAAGGTGTAGAAATTATCAACGACCATTTTGAGGGAATCTTTTCTCAATCTCTTTTATTCTATTTGGAAGGTCACCAAAATGGAGATTCTGATCAAGGACTTCGCAAAGGCATAGATCTTTTTATGCAAAAGTATTCGCTTTATGATTTTGATGTAGATCCAGAAGCCTTAAGACGTGCGTACTACAGATACGTTAATGAGAATAAGAGGCTTAGTTTTTTTTGTACCAAAAAATCAAGGCGAAACATCAAAATAAATTAAGTGTCACACTTTAATTTGTCTTAAGTACGCAGCTTTGTTTTCTAAATCTTTATACGATGATCCTACTATTTTTACAGCTCGAAAATGCTTCAGATAAGTTACTAGATTATGGTGTTCTCGGCATTGTACTTATAGGAATTTGTTTTATTTCTTACAAAATGTACAATAAGATTAACGATGATGGGGCAGAATGGCGAAATGTCGCCAAAACTCAAATAGATCACAATTACAAGACCAATATTGAGCAAAACAGAATAAACCAGAGGCTTATCGACATAAGAGAACGCGACACCCAAGCCAATAGAGAGTTTCATATTATGCTTGAACACAAAATGAATGAGCTTCCCAAAGAAGTAAGAGCGGAGCTTAAGTCCGAGCTTAACGAACAAAATATTAATCGTACTTCATCTTCAGGAAAATGAAAATTAAATCTCTTACTACCAAAGAACTTTACGACAAACTTTTAGTTTATTTCGATATTAGAGAACTAGTAAGCCCTGGTGTTTACAAAAAGTATAAGCACCTGGGCAATTATTTCTTCTTATCTAGATTTGACATCCGCTTACTTCAAAATTTGCTGTGGATAAGAGAAACTGTAGATGCAAAAATTACCGTCAATACTTGGATGTGGGGTGGTCGATTCGATGAGCGCGGTATTAGAGATACGTCCTCACCAATGGTACAAAAAAGAGCTAGAAATAATGATGCCTGGTTAAGTGGTCATGTTCTCGCTATGGCATTGGATTATGATGTGGAAGGACAAACTGCAGAGGAGCACAGAGCTTGGTTAGATGAAAGATTTATTCTTATTCCAAATCCAATACGCCTTGAAAGAAAACTAAATGGTGTGCAAATATCTTGGGTACACCAAGATGTTTGCGACGATCCCAGAAACCCTAGAGTCTATCAATTCGATATTTAGATATTATGGAAGACGATAAGAAAACATATAAAGAAAAAAATGGCACTACACGAGTAGGGGACAGCCTTAGATGGTTAGTTGATAAGGGTAGCGTTGTAGCTCCTGAGCTTCTGGATATTGCTAGCAGCTTAACGGGCGTAAAAGCCTTGAGCGCGCTAGGCAACAAAATAAGTGGATCGACTGAACTTTCCGAAACGGATAAGAAGATGTTGTTAGCACAAATTGAAATGGATAAAGAGGATATGATCAATATTTCTAATCGCTGGAAATACGATATGCAATCTGATTCTTTTATGAGCAAAAATATAAGGCCCTATACTTTAGCTTTTTTAACCTTTGCAATGTTTTTATTTATTATTCTTGACAGTTCAAATATAAATTTCAATATAGATCCCGTTTGGGTCGACCTTCTTAAAACTTTATTAGTCACGGTGTATTTAGCTTACTACGGTAGCCGTGGAGTTGAGAAATTTAAGAAAATTGCAAAGAATTAAAATGTCTCTTAAATAAATTAAGGCTTTAATATTGCGACATATGTAGTATATTTACTGAGTAATTTTTTCATAATTTTTTTATTTAAGTTAGAGGCTCTCCTTGTGAGAGCCTTTTTTATTGCTTAAAAACGTGTCACACCACTACAGCGACATATATCGCATTTTTGGTAAACAAATGAAGATTATGGACGTCAACAAAGCATTATTTGAAATTTCAAGAGGAGAATGGGCTTTTCACGTAGACTCTGTCTCTTTATGGCTTCCTACCGCTGTAAATCTTATTGAGCGTAATGCTATAGAGCTTCCTACTACCCCAGAAAGCGCAGGCATCACTTTTCTTAATGAAAGCGGCAAAGCTGTAAGCGCTATGGATGTGATAGAAGAAAACACAAGGCAAGAAGTTGTTGCTGTAGTATCTGCTATTGGTCCTATGATGAAGTATAGTGGGCTTTGCACCAAAGGAGCAGATTCGCTCATCAATGAGATGAAACTAGCCATGGACCTTCCTGCTGTAAAAGCTGTTATCTTAAATATAGATGGTCCAGGAGGTAGCGTTTCTGCTGTATCTGCATTTCAAGAATTTCAACCCCAAAAGACAAAGCCTATTGTGGCTCTTGTAGATCTATGCGCCTCTGCACATTATTGGGCTGCTTGCTTAATAAGTGATCACATTATGGCTAGAAATACTATTTCAGCAGAAATAGGTAGCGTAGGGGTAATGGTTTCTTTTATAGATAACCGTGAAGCCCTAAAAGAAAAAGGATATAAAGTACATGAGATTTTTGCCCCAGAAAGCGAACACAAGAACAAAGCTTTTTTATTGGCGAGAGAAGGTAAGTATGATATGATCCAGGAAGATTACTTGTCGCCATCTGCCAAGAAGTTCCAAGCAGATGTACGCGCAGCTCGTCCTAATCTTATAGAAGAAGTAGGTGTTCTTACTGGAAAAACCTTTAAGGCAGAATTGGCAGAAGAATATAACATGATAGACAGTATTGGCAATATGGGAAAGGCCGTAGAACGCGCTCTTTTACTGGCTGAAATAAGTGAAGTAACTAATTATTAACCCCCAATAAATATATTAAAATGAATCGATTAAGCAAGACTATTGGTTTTCTCTGGGCCATTTTGGGGATTCAAAAAACTCCCATAAAAGAAGGGAAATTGGATCTTACAGAAGACCAAGAGAAAAAGATCATCGAGGCACTCGGTGAGAAAGACTTCAAAACTATGGTAAAGGCCATAAACAAAGAAGCAAAGAACGTACTAGATGAAGAGTCGAGTAAAAAACTTATTGAAGATGCTCGCGCAGAATTCAAAGCAAGCTTAGAAGCTTCCGGTTACACCGAAGAAGAAATTCGCGATATGGCGAATAAAGGATCTGCAAAAGACGGTAAAGGCGATAAGTCTAAAGATAAGAAAGGAGATACTTCAGATGCAAGTCTGGAAGGTCTTATTTCAGACTTTAAAGCTTACCAAAAAAAGACAGACCTCATGATCGCCAAGCTCATAGAAGATCCTGAGCCAGATCCAGTGATTCCACTTAATAAAAATGGAGATATGAAGAATTTAAAACACTCTGCCACACACCTCTATGGAGACAATCAAGCTCTTAACGAATTTGCAAGCAGACCATGGAACCAAAGAGCTGCAGGACTTACCAAAAACGCAACAAGTTGGGATGGCACAGCTGGCGAGATCAACTTGCAACGTCTTAATGGTGATGTTGAGCTTTTCTATAGAGAAAATCCAAGCACTATAGAATCTCTTCACAGAGACATGATTGAGCTTCCAAGCTTTTGGCCAACACGTTTTGGTGTAAAAGACAGAATAAGTGATGGTAAAATCGTTTCAGACGAGATTACACAAGCCAGAAAACTGCCTTGGTTAGCAAAAAACAATCAAAAAATCCAGCCAGAAACTCGTCAAATATTCGACGTAAGTATAGATTTGGAATGGGTAGGAAACGATTTGCAGAAATATGAGAAAAGCTGGTTACAAGGTGTAATGAGCATGGAAGGATCTACTCCTTATAAAATGACGTTTGTTCAATTTTTGGTAACAGAGCTTATGAAAAAAGCTAAAGCCGAGGATAGAATGTCAGCGATAAAAGGGGTTTATGTTGCTACACCAGACGATGCTACAGTTGCCGGTAGAGCGATAAACCGCCAGAATGGTTTACTTTATCAATTATACAAAGGGGTATATATAGACAAGAAAGTGAAAGTACCTTCTATTGGTTTACCAACTCCAGAGAACATTGTGGACTATGCCCAAATGGTTATAGAGAAAAACATAAAAGAAGAAAGCAAAGAAGCTTCCAATCTTGTGTACTATATGCCAAAGGATCATGAGCGCTGGTACAAAACGAGATATAGACAATTAAGAGGTATCGAGAACGATTACACCTCAGATGATCGTCTTACTATCGAGAATTATGAGAATATCCGTATTGAGCCGTTGCATGATCTTAATGGTACAAATGTTCACCTTATTACGTTCGATGATAATATCGAAATTATGGAAGACGTGCCCAACGAGAAAGGTTTATTGACTTTTGAAAGACTTAAGAGAATTATCTACGGCCATGCAGACTATAAGTTTGGTTGTGCGTTTATTCACTTAGGTACAGAAGTAACAGATGATGATCCAGACGCCTTCAAGGTGCAAACTGTTTGGACCAATGGTGTTTTTCCTTTTAAGAAAGATTTCTATATTCCTTTTCACGACGATAAGTCTGGAAAATTGAAGGTGACTTATTCCAACTTAAGCATTGTACCTGGTTTCGAAACCGACATTGCAACCTTGGAAAAAGCAAACCTTTTTGAAGGACAAATTGTAAGAATAAAAGGAAATACATCTGGGGTTACATCTTCTGTTAAGGACAATCCAACTTTTGATTTGGCATCAGACTACGATCTGTCTTCAGGAGGTACATTAACTATGGTGGTAACCCCTGCTTTAACCCTCAAAGAAGTTAAAAGAACGACTGAAGCTAGCAACGCACCAGCAGAAACTTTTACTTTCGACAGTGCGACAGTAGATCTTACTAATGGTACAACGCAAACCTTCAATGGTGATGCAACTACCCTTACAGGAATAGAAAACGGTACAGAGCAGCAGAAATTAACTCTGCTTAACAGCGGTGAAGCAAACTTAACAGTAAGTGATGTTGCAGGAAATATTTCTGTAGTCTCAGATGCAGTTATTAAGCCAGAAGATACTTTGGTATTGATTCTTATAGATGGAATTTGGACAGAATTCTCTAGAACTATAGCAGCATAATTTATAGGCAAGGCGGCACAAGTCGCCTTGCTTTTAATTTTTTTTAATACAAAAAACAATGAAATTAATTGATAAAAACAGACAGTTATCTAGTCCAGGAGGACCAGTTGCCAAGTCGCCTTTCATTACTATAATGAAAGTGGAAGATCTTGCTTCTACCCCACAACCAAATGCCAAAGGCGTTTTGTTGGAAGGGCTATATGAGATGAAGCAAGGAAAAGAACCTTTCAAAATCTACAATACAGGCTCTTTTCAAAACTTCGGTTTTGAAACTGATGGGGATGAGGATGCCGCGAGCATCCAGAAAACACTTACAGCAAGATTTCCCGGTGATGGCCTAGAAATAAGAGAATTTGTAGGTGGGCAAATGGATATTGAAGTCATCGTCCTTTTTGGTGGAGGCTGTGGTCAAAACCAAAAAAGCGTTATTGGAAGTACTTGTGCGCCAATAAAGATGAGAGCAAACTTTACAATGGATAATGATACCACTCACTATGAGTTAACATTTTCCAATATGAGTAACGATAACCTTATGCCAGGTTTATTTGGCGGCCCAGATCCTGTTGCTAATGTTTTTGTAGCAGATGCTGCAGATCTAGAATTCCTAGTAGCCAATGGTGCACTAGTAAAATTACCAAGTTCTGCAACAGGAGAAGCTGTGGGAGTTACAGATATAGACTTTCCATCTGGAAGCTTTGTAAGCGTCATTGGTGGCGGTGGTGCAGATCCAGCAGTTATAAGTGATGCTGCAGGTACAGATGCCAAGTTTGTCTTGAAAGATGGAACAAGCTTTATTGGTCTGGACAATGCTAGAATCACCTTCGAAGTCTTTATTGCAGGAACAGATACTTTCTTAATTGAGCGGTCTAGATCATAGATAATAGTGCAAAAATTATAAAAGCCACTACACATTTTGTAGTGGCTTTTTTGTTGTCACACCTTACAGCCTTACTTATAGGCATCTTTGAGATCTAATCATTAATAAGCCTTATGTTATGGACAAGAAAACAGTAATAAGTATCCTAACGGATCAAAAACAAGACAAGAGACAGAAGTTCTCTATGTTGCTTATGGCGCTCAATCAAGCTCCTGCCAAAAACTTTGCCCTTACGGCGCATTACAATAGGGTTGGCTATTCAGAAAAGAACTTGAAAGCTATCGTGTACGATGTCAAAAAATCTTATAGTATTTCTCCTGCAGATCTTAGTAAGTTTGAAAAAACACCGGCTAAAAAAGTAGCAGCTTCAAGCCAAGACGATTCAAATTCAGAAGAAAAAGAAATAGAAGAAACTAAAGAGGATAAAGAAGAAAAAAAAGACAAGCTTCAACTTGAAGAGTACAATGAAGAGCTGAAGGCTATGGATATCGAAAATGCAGAATACAACACTATTAAAAAACTTGCTTTTGGTCTGGCCAATGAAATTAATATCGATTTTCCAAACAAAAGGGCAGACACGCTTAAAGCATTTTTGACTGAGCAAAAAAAAAGCTTGGCCAACGAAGCATAAGAGAGCTCTTTCCATTTCTTAATAAGCCGAATGTACCGGACAAGCTCAAGATATTGACGTCGGATATGATTTCGGCTTTTGTACTTGTAAATGAGAATAGAAAGAAACTTGTTCAAGATCTAGAGAATAAATCTTTGAGCCCAGAGGATTCTTTTAAAATTGCCCAAAGTACGGTTTTGGCCTATCAACAAAATCAGTTGGCATTCAATGAGCTTTTGCATTACCAGGACAAGGGCGAGATATTGGGAAAGCATTCTATTTTTGACGATGACAACCTTAGATCTGGTATTGAAAACATGAGCGATATAGACGCCCTAAAGATTTATAAAAATATGAGTTCACAAATTTCTAGGTTAAGGACGAAGTTAAAAGCAGATCCCTTAGATGAAGATGCTCTTAGAATTTTAAAACTAAAAGAGACCAAACGCCAACTTCTACAAAATAAGCTCAATGAAAAACAGATTCTTTGATTTGCAGCAACCTCCAAAAGAAGAGGCGAAAGATGAAGTGTCTTCTGTATTTAAGTCCAAATACATCAATAAGCATTTTGAAAAAATAGCTCATCTGGATAAAGATCTCAAACGGCTACCTACTGTAGAAGAATTCTTTTTCTTGCAAACAGACAATTCTTTTAATGCCTTTACTTTTATTCCCTTTATAGCGCAAAATCATAATATACAGCACCTATATATCTGTACCTATTCTATAAGTAGAAGGGTTATAGATGCATTAATAGAACTGTACGATAAGGGCTTCTGTGACCAGATCACTTTAATGATTTCAGATTCTCTTATCAAAAGAAATCCTACCACTATGGAGCTTCTTGCAGCTCAGGTAAGTAGTAGAGCAAATTTTATAGTGAACTATTCGTGGTCCCACGCCAAAGTCACACTCATAAAGACACAAGATGCTTATTTTGGTATTGAAGGTTCTGGAAATCATAGTGAAAATGCGCACTACGAGCAGTACTTATTTTATAATTCAAAAGAAACTTATGAATTCAGAAGAAAGATTTTTACCGATGTTAAAATCAGAGCTAAGGCTATCGGAGGAGCAATACAGCGAAATTGAAACATTAGCAGCTGCAAATTATGCTCCTAGATCCATAGCAAAGTATCTGGGTGTAAACGAGACCCATTTTATAAAAGAGTGGAATATAAATTCTTCCCTGGTAAGGCACCATTATGACAAAGGATTGCTCGAGGCAGAATTTCTTATAGCTGAAGGACTTCTTAGTCACGCCAAAAGTGGAAATATAACTGCAGCACAAGAATTTAAAAAAATCGCAAGAGTGCAAAAGGTAGAAAATTTAAAGAACGACATACTATTTGGCCATGAAGATTGAAGATATTACTCTAGAAGACATTCAGGACTTTATTCACAACGGAAGCCGTGAGGATGCTCCTAGTGAGGTCGTGGAAACACTTTCTACCCTAGAAAAAATACATGGCATGTATTTGAGGTGGCAAAGCAGAGATCATATCATTAAGCATTTGGAGAAAGTAGATGGTTATTCTTACTATCTCGCCAACAAGTGGTACGATATGATGACGGAGTATTTCTATGCAGAGCGGCAAGTCAGCAAACAAGCTCATAAGAATAGACTAGCAGAAAAGCTAGAAAATGGGATAACACTAGCCCTGAAGCTTGCAGAAAACTCTAAGGATGTTGTCATGGCTCTAGGAAAGATAAAAGATATCGCAGAAATACTTGAAATTAATAAAGAAGATGCCATGGAGTTTCCTGAAGAACTTTTGGCAAAACCCTTCAAAATGTATTCTGTAGATGCAGAATTCTTGGGCCTACCAAAACCAGACAGGTACAAGCTAGCAAGATTTATAGATGAATATCCAGAATTGAGCGAAAAAGAACGCAATTCTCTTCGAGAAGAAGCAGATTTACTGCCTTTCAAATTATTTAAACTAGACCATGAAAACCCAAGGTTACAAGAAAAGTAATACAGAGAAGCGTTACGCTACCGTAATAAAACAAGTTATAGATCTATCCAAGCCACAACACGTAAAGATTGTAGCTGGCCGTGGTACTTCCAAAACTACAGATATTCTAGCAGATAGAATTATGGATGTTTGTTATGAAATGCCCAGAGCTCGCTTTGCCATAGTGAGTGATACTTATACAAATGCTTTAGAAAATGTTGTGCCTTCTATTCTGGAAGGCTTCAATCGTAAAGGATGGATAGAAGGCGTTCACTATGTCACAGATGTTGCACCTCCAGATCACTTTCAAAAAAACTACAAGCCCGTTCTTAAATTTAAGCATACCATATCCACCTATTTAGGAAATTTGATAAAGCTTGGCTCCTTAGATCAGGTTTCTTCTGTTGCGGGAGATTCTTATCAGCATGTATTTGGTGATGAAGCAAAATATTTAAAATCCAAAAAGCTCAACAAATTAATGCCTGCATTACGAGGTTTTCCAGAAGCCTCCACATCTCCTTTTTACCTTGGTACCACATTTACTACAGATATGCCCAATGTCACCATGGGCGATCAAGATTGGATATTGAAAGGGGCTAAAGAAATGGAGCAGGAGAAATTCTTACATGCCTTACAAGTTGGTTTAGTGATAAATGAGATTCGTATAGAAATGAAGGAAGCTCACGACAAAGGGCATCATGATAGGGTGAAGAAACTTGAGAAAAATCTTATACGATGGATGGAGCGTCACAACAGAGTAAGAAAGAGTCTTACCTTTTTTCATATAAGTTCCTCTTTGGCCAATGCAACCATTTTGGGGGCAGATTATTTTATCAATTCCCTTAAGGATCTAGGCCAAGAAGAAGCCAAGGCCAGTATATTATCCTTTAAGCCCAATATTGAAAAAGGAGAGCGTTTTTATATCAATTTGAATGAAGATCACTTTTATTATGATGGTGTAAATAATCAATTTTACGAGAGTAAAAAACTTACCGAAACTTTTGAAGCTTCCTCTTTAGCGCTTAGATACCTAAATCATAAAGCACCTATAGAAGGAGGTATGGATTTTGGAAACCAGACTAGTTTGGTAATGGGCCAAGGAAACGATCGCCTTTATAGAATAATAAAGGAGTTTCACACCCTTGCCCCAGAATCTAGTAAGGAGTTGGCCAAGAAGTTTATAGACTTCTTTAAGTACCACAAAAACAAAGTTTTGTATTTATGGTATGATAGGGCAGGGAATCAATACCAGATGATTAAGAGAGATTTTGCGAACGAGATCAAGGACCACATAGAGAATTACGAAGGTGCCAAAACAGGCTGGACAGTTGTTCTTAATTCCAAAAATCAGGCTAATATTCTCCAGGAAGAAGAATACCTATTTACCAAAAAGCTTATGGGTAATTATTATCCAAAATTACCAGAGCTTATGATCGATGCCTTGCAATGCCCAAACCTAAAATCTTCTCTTGAGCTTGCCAAAACAAAAGTCACCAAAAATGCCAAGGGCCAAACGGTGATCAAAAAGGACAAGTCTAGCGAAAAGCTACCTCTTAAGCAGCTGCCCATGTATTCCACCAACTATTCCGATGGTTTTAAATACTTGCTTTATAGAAAAAACTGGGTGAAGATTAGCAACGGTAGAAGCATTTACCAGACCAGTGATCCAGAGGTTTATTAGTTTTTAATGTTAAATACTCTTAAATAGTCTAATATATTGGAATATTAGACTTATATTTGAGTAAGAAATAAAGCAATTAAAATTTGAAAAAATGAAATTATTCAGAAGCATACTACTAGATGAGGGAGAAGAAATTAACACAGAAAATTTAGGTAATTCTTGGACTCTTTGTGACATATTTGCTGAAAATCATGCTGATGATATTAACGGTTTTCTTGGTAAAGACGGTTATGTTATTCTATCGGTAGATGTATCTGAGGATATGATAGATTTTGACAACTCGTTGTTTTCAATGGAACATAGAAAAAATGAATTCGAAATTGTTGTAGATAGTCAAGATCTGGAATGTAAAGTTCATTTGGTTCAAGGTATTGAGTTTGATGATAGTCAAATAATAAAAGGAAACACAGGATCTAATGAGTTTGAAGATTATACAAACGAATATAATGGAGATCTCACCAAAAAAGATTTGATTGAACTAATTAATGAATTTCAAGATTAAAAAATGCAACTAAAAACAAACCATCAATTTCTCGAAGAGATCAAAAACACAGCTGCGAAAAAAAGGATTTCCCTTATAGAACTTCCTAAGATAATCGGGATGAAACAATCTACCTTTTATAGGAATTTGAGCGGCAAAGGTTTGTTTTCTCTTCACCATTCTATTCTATTGGCAAATGCTTTGGACCTCAAGCTTCATTTGGAAGTTTAGAGATCAAAGCTTTTAGAAATAGGGTTGCTAACGCCCGTATAAAAACACGTTTTAATGTGTTTTATACATCGTTATCAAATAGATTTTTTACCATTGCGCGTTTAGAAAGTTTATGCCTTAATGAACTGGAAGATAAGCAATGACCATCGGGCGTAAGCCCGAAATTTTTTGAATAAAAAAAGGAGCTTGTTTTAAGCTCCTTTTTTGTTTTATAATTTCTCGGGCAATTCAAAGCCTTTAATTTCTGCAATCTTTCTATTAAAAAGCTCCCAGACTTTTTCATCTTTAAATTTGCAGTGCAAAGTTCCTTTTTTAAATCCTTTTATTTCAAAAAATCCCCAAGTGTACCAAGTCGAAAATTTATGATCTGCTTTATAATCCCATGCTTGACTTTCCAGAATTTCATCACTAGATCCACTAAGATATTTTAAAGCTTTTTGAAAATCGTTTATTTTATTTACGTTACCGTTGTATCTCATTTTCATTTCACCGTTGTAACCTTGCTCCGTCGTCCAGTCTAGTATAAATTTTTTCCCTACCAAATAAGATTTATTAGTTTTCCATCCTTCTACCTCGTATCTGTTTTCGTGGTGGTGCCTTGTGATCTTATCAAAAACATCTATTATGGATTCGTTAAATGTCTGCCCTCTAGTCTGTATTATGATATCTATCATTTTATATATATTTCTCATGGTGAAGGGGTATTTTGTTTGGCTTTCTACAAATTTATTTACCTTTTCCATAACTCCAGAAGTTACAAACTTTTTCACTTTCATTTTTTCAAAAACATATTTCCAAGCCGTTTTTTGAAGCGATTTTGCAAACCTTTCTTTATCCGTTACGCTATCCCCATAAATTACACTATAAGTAAATGATCCGCTAGCTCCTAAAGGTTTTGCATAACTGTTTAATTTTGTTATAGCTTTTTCAACTTCTTGAAATTGTTCTACTGCCCCTACATAATTTTGTACTATGGCTCTCACTTCGTTATAAGGCATTATTCCGTTGCCCTGTGGGTCTTGTTCTTCATCCATAAAAAAACCTTCAAATTTATTGAAATCTTTAACCACTGGTTTAAAAAGCTTAACAATTCCAACATTAACATTTGTCTTTCTTTCAGCATCATTAAAGAAGTGTCCTAAAGTTGTTCTTTCTCCGTTTTCTTTTATGAGCTGCATTAATTGTCTCCTCGATCTGGTATAATTATTTTCTAGGCTTTCGTTATTGCAAAGGCTTATAATTGTGCATCCTTCTGGGGCAATTTCCCACATTTTTAAAATGTGTTGATCTGCTTGATCAAAAGGAGGATTTGCAATTATAAAATCTATATGGCTCAAATCTTCCTTTTTGCCCTCTATTAAAAAATCACTACCTAAAAAAGTAGATTTGTTTTTTACAATGGTTGCCAGGTCTTTGTTATTTTCAAAAGTTAAAATTTCTTTGGCTCCTTTGTCTTTTAGAAAATCCACAATATTTCCCTTCCCTGCGGAGGGTTCCAAAATTGTTTTTTGATTAATTTCTAAATCAAAAATCATTTCCTCTATTATTTTTTTTGGTGTTGGATAAAAGTTTTTATTAAACATTTTTTTGTGGTTTTAAATTTATATTGATTTAAAAAAGGGGGCTTAATTAGCCCCCCGATTTATTTTATAACATTCCTTCATCAGCAAAACTGAAATAACCTTCACGGCTAAAAATTAAATGGTCCAAAAGTTTTATGTCCAAGTAGCTTCCAGCAGTCTTAATTTTATTGGTTATAGTCTTGTCGGCTTCACTCGGTTTTAGAGTTCCGCTCGGGTGGTTGTGTGCTACAATTATGCTGGTGGCATGTCCTAACATTGCAGTTTGAAAAATTAATCGAATATCTACAATGGTTCCAGTCATTCCACCGGTTGAAATTCTTTTCACTCCCAAAATTTCATTTTGATTATTGAGAATAGCAAGAAAAAAATTTTCTCTGTAGTTCATTTCATCCTCAAAGAATAGGCGCAATATTTTTTCAACGTCAAAAGAAGATCCAATTTTGTTTCCTATAATATTTTTAGGCTTGTAGCTTATTGAAATCTCCTGTATTTCGCTTAGCTCACTTTTTAGGCTCATTTCGGTTTGATTAGTTTTCATAAATAGAGGTATAGTCGTTAATTGTGTTTTGATTTTCTTCTATAAACATCTGGGAGATGTCAAAGGCTTGAGAAAAGTTGCCTTTTGTTTGCCTAGAAAAGCAAATAAAATCGGCTTCAGAAAAACAATGTTCAAAACCACTTAATTTTAGTATTTTTTGTACCCTGTCTTTCAGAGTGTTTTGGGTATCTTTGCGTGAAAGATTTGACTTTTGCATAGTTCAATTTTTTAAAGGTTACCTAAACACACTGTTGTCGCAGTGTGTTTTTTTGTTATATAAATATACTGATTATCAGCGTATTAGCCTAATTTTTACCTCTCTATATTCTAATATAATAGAGAATTTAACACATTGTTAACCTTTGCGTGTTTCATTAAAAAAACTCTGTGTTTACCCTAATTGACTAAAACCTAAATTTAATAAACTGCTGATTAACAGCTACTTAACCCTAAAACATTTTTAATGTTTTAGGGTTAAGTCTTCGAGAT